>Ga0208159_1000791_pt1 | contig 12294 bp, 10 predicted proteins | sample 9_EtaG_FD_184082 | JGI IMG/M metagenome (GOLD analysis project Ga0208159, IMG submission 184082) | Marine viral communities from the Subarctic Pacific Ocean - 9_ETSP_OMZ_AT15188 metaG (SPAdes) (version 2) | ecosystem: Environmental > Aquatic > Marine > Oceanic | place: Pacific Ocean | collected... | reverse complement strand
AAAATATTTAATTTTAATTTTTTTATATTTATTTTATAAATGTCGGAAGCATATGGATTGGGACAAGAGATTTCTTTTGGAAATCACTCAAATGATAGTGTGCTGGCTGCTAATAGAGCTATCCGAGTAGCAAATGAAAGAGCAAGACAGGAACGTCAATCTGCTTTGACAACTGCTCGCGCTAATGTAGCAGGTTTAAATACAAGACAAGGTGAGGTAGATGATGTTATAAAAACTATTGGTGAAAGTGTTGCTGCTGGAAATAAAGGCGTAGCTGCTGTTGGTCGTGGTGTTGGTCGTGTAGGTCAAACTGCTGTGCGTGGAGCAGGACAACTTGCTTCGGGTGTTGCTGCTCCATTTGTTAAAAAAATTCCAGTTTCAAGATTAGACCAATTGGATAATGCTGGTGTATCTGCTCGTGGCGAAGCATCTGTCGCAAATATAGCACCTCGCAGTCAAGTATTAGGTGATGTTGTTTCAGGTGGTTCTGAAACATTAGGAGATTTAAATAAAGCAAGTAAATTAAATTCAGCAGCACAAGTAATCAGTCAAGGAGGTCAAGCAGCAGCCCGCGGTGCTGCTGAAGCAGGTGAGGTTGCGTCAGGGGCTGCAGAAGGAGCAAGAGGTCTTGAAGATACATTAAAAGTTGGAGGTCAAGCATTATCCGTAGGATTAGGTGCTTTGGATGCTGTTGAAGATTTATCTGCTGGTAAAATTGTAGGAAATAATACTGCTGAAAAAGTATCTAATGTAGCAGGTATGGCTTCGGGAGCATTAGAAGGTGCTGGACTTGCTCTTGATGCGACAGGTGTTGGTGCTCCAGTAGGTGTAGCATTAAATATTTTAGGTGGTATAGCAGGATTGGTATCTGGTGGTGCGGATATTGTAGGTCAAGAGGAAGAAAAAAAATCAGCACAGCAAAAAGTCCAACAAATCCAAAAAACACCTGTTAAACAAATGGCGACACAGGCATTCAGTGACGTAGGTTCTGCTGGTGTAGAAGTTAAGAATTAAGTTTAAATACTGATATTATAATATCATATACTATAAATGTCTGATGCGGAGCAACAAAGATTAGACCCTTTAACGGAAGAAATATTTGTTGTAGGAAATGGTAAATCATTAAGGGATTTTGATTTCGAGTTTTTAAAAGATAAAGAATGGATTGGTTGTTGTTTAGCTTATAGGGATTGGGAAAGAACTGGAATTTATCCAACACATTATGTGAATGTGGATACAGTAGTTTTAAAAAATAATTTAGAAGATATAAAGAAATTAATAACAGAGGAAAGATGTAAAAGTTATATTGTAAGTCAAAGTATTATAAAATTTTGGAAAGAGGTTGTTGATTATAAAAATGTTTTTTTCATAGAACAATTTTATCATCAACCATATAATCCATTTAGGAATTTAATTGATTTTTGCTCTGGAACAATAGCAGCTACTTATGCTTTTTTAAGAAGACCAAAAGTAATAAATTTACTTGGTATGGATTGTAATTATATTGAATTTATTCCAGAGTGTATAAAGCAACAAGATGGAACATTAAAAATAATTCGTGAAGTAGATGATAATCCAAATTATTATTTTAAAGATTATCAAAGAGTAGGTGATGTTTATAATCCACCAAATAAAGAAAGAGTACATAAACAATCATGGTTTGATTATAGGAATTTAATCTTAACCTTCAACATTATCGGTAGAATGAATACAATGGTATATAACTATAATTTATCTGATAATACAGAGTTGGATGATTTCTTTGAAAAAAAAGATATTACAGAGTTAAGACCACCAATGGAAGAACTTTAATTTCTCTTTATAAATTGATTTAAAATATCTGAATATGATGGAAACTGTTGTCCTATAAAACCAAAATCATTACATACAAACCAATGTTCTTTTTGATATCGTTGCCAATAAACATCCAGTTTATTATTATGTTGTTTTTCTTGTAATCTTAAAGCTATACTTTCAGCGAAGCATTTTTTAAGTGTTTTATAAAAATGTCTTTTTACTATATATCCCTCTGTCCTTGAAGCAGCTAAAATTCTTAAAAAATTTTCATCAATTGTTTCAGTGCTATTTAAGCAACCACCTAACATAAAAACATCAAAATCAGTATTAAGATTTAATAAAGGTAATTTATCTTCTTTAAATTCAAAATCATCTTCAAAAATAGCAATACAATCATATTGTTTTTCAATAGCAATATCCAAACATTTTATATGGGATAAAGCACAACCAATATATCCATCATCGTGTCTATAAGCATCAACAACTCTGTATTTATAATCTTTCATTACATCTGCGAAATGCTGTAATCTATCATCTCTTTCAGGTAAATTAATGACTAATTTTTGAATTGTTTTAAAATCTATTTCATCTGGTGGTGGTATGCCTTCGGCAACAATCATTTCTTCAACAGGTTTTTTAAATTCTATTTTTTTTGATTTACGACCCATTATATTTTTTTTTATATTTTTTTTTTATATTTTTAACATTAAAATGTCTTACTTTGTTGCTTCTGATAAAATCCCAATCGCTCAAAAGAGTATTTCTATTCCTGCTGCAAATGGTGTAAATTATAATGCTAATCAGGAGATTGTAATTAATATTGATGAAAACATTAAGTTTTTTCAACCAGAACAAACATATCTTGAAGCAAAGGTCAAAATTACTCCACCAACATATGGAACTGGTTTGACTTCAGCTCATCCTACAAGATTGAATTTAGATGCTGATATTGGATTTCAAAGTTTAATCAGAACTATCAGAGTTCACAATCGTCAAGGTGTTTTACTTGAAGAGATTGATAATTATAATACTATGGTAGCATTTAAGTATGATTATGAAACTAATGATTCATTGAAAAATAAAAGAGCATTAACCGAAGGTAGTGGTGTTGAAAATCCATTTAGTCGTGGAACTTTTGGTAGCAGTCGCAGTAATGGTAATGAAATTTTACAAAATCAATATTTTAAGAATGCTTCAAATGCTCCAGATGTTGCGACTGTTTCCGCATCTGTCACCGCAGCTAATTTTGTTGAGGCAAAGGTTTGTATTCCACTTCACACGGGAATTTTTTCAAATAAGTCAGTATTCCCGAATATGGCGGTCGGAGGCCTCACAGTTACCCTCTTGTTAGAAGATAATCGGTATTGCTTCCGTCAAGTTGAAGGTGTTAATCGTTTCAGAAAGACTACACTAAATCCTGTGCTTGCTGGTCGTCTTGATGCTGCTGGTGCTTTCAGTGGAACTGTGAGTGGTTCTTTTAACACACTATATGAGGAAACTGTGAATAATCAAGTCCTTGTTGGAGCGCACTGTCCGTTTGTCGTTGGTGAAAGAGTTGGTATTGAATTTGAAAGATTAACATCTGCTGGTTTTACAAGTGCCTCTGTAATGAGATTTACAAATGCGAGCGGTGGGGCTCCAACTATCCGCCAGATATCTTTTAATTCTACTCGGGGTATGGAGCTTGCTATGAAATCAGCATCCGTCAGTGTTACTGGAAGTGGTATTGATACTAGTGCTTCTGTTGGATATTTATATTCACGCTCTGTTGAAGATGCTTCATCTTATGATGCTACTTATCAGGTCAGCGATGTAAATTTAATTGTAAATGAAGTATCTGCTGGTTCAAGTTATGAAGCTTCTATGATGAGAAAGATGAAGGAAGGAGGTATGATTAATTATGATTTTAATTCCGTCACTTGTTATAAGTCATCCTTACTATCTACGGATAGGGTTGCGAATATTAGAATTCCAATTGAAAATTCAAGATGTAAATCTATCATTGTATCTATGCTTGATAGTACTCCTTACACCACTAAACAAGTCCTTGCCTGTGAGGATACATACAGAATCCAGACTGATAGAAATGATTATGATTATCATTTACATTCTTGCCGACCTAATCTTGATGGTATATCTGATAATCTTACTGAATATCAGTTCCTATACGATGGGCGACTTCAACCATCACGTCGTGTCCCTTGCAGTAAAATATCCAGCAAGACAAGTATTGAAGCTCAACCACTTATTGAATTGGATAAAGCATTATCGCAAGCGGGTATTACCGGTCATAGTATGATGAAGTTTAATGATAACTTTTTAATCGGCAGAGCGCTGGCGCTTGGTGACTCTTCATACGATGCTCGAAATAAAGATTTTGTCCTTCAATTAAATTATAATGAAACTGATGCTCCCACCAAAAATAAATTGGTTTGCTTTTATGTTTTCCATATTCGCCGACTTGAAATTAGTGCTGATGCTGTAAGGGTAGTAGTTTAATTAAATTTTATTAAGTAATTTCCTTTTTTAACTTCAAGAGTATTTTTATTATAATTTTCTTTTTTAACATTAAGTTTTTCATATTGCTCCATTAAATTTATGGGGTTCACGGTCAAAGGTCTTCCCCCTCCCTTTGATTTTTTTGCTACTCCATATTTTTCATTAAACTTTGAATTTTTAATAGCGATTTCCCGATTTTTATTTAATATTTTTTCACGATTTCTGTAATAATATTCAAGTTGTGGATACATTTATTTTTTATTAATTTATTTTAAAATTAAAATATTTACGATTTTAAAATGAGTATAACAGGTGGTTCAACAAGTTATATTGACATCCAACCGAGCAATGTTCCTTCCAATTCGCTTATTTCTTACAAAGATGGTAATCCAGTTGTATCCTTTGTTATTGCGGAGCAAGATAGATATTTAATTGGTTCATCTTTAAGAATAGCAGGTCAAATTGCTGTTTATAAAACTCCATCAGGTGATTTCGGTACAGTTCCAGATTCTACTGATGATGTCCGCACTAATCCAAAACTTGGTGTTTATGGTATCATAGACCAAGTTGTTTTATCCAGTCAAGTCAGTAAAAACACCATAGAACATATCCGTCATTATGGAAGATTCCTTTCTTCCTATCTTCCACTTATTAGTTCTCAACAAGAGGCATTCGGTCATTTAGGTGAGACTGCTTGTAGTCTTCCAAATGCTATGGGTAATCAATTAGCATTTAGTTGTAATGAGAATGGTTCGTCTGCGACTAACCGTCAATATCGTGGTAATAGTTTCTGTATTAACCTTCCATCTGGTTTCCTTATGTCAAAAGAAAATATTGGTTTAAGCTCAAAGGGATGGGGTGTTGGTGGATTACAGATAGATATTCATCTAGTTCCAGACTCGCAGTTTCTCCGTGCGCCTACACACAATCAAGCATTTTATCAACTCTCAAATTTAAAACTTATTGCTGAATTAATTAATCCGGCACCGGATGAATTATCAAGACTAATGTCAAAAACTTCTGGAACAATGGAGTATAATGCTATCAGTTCCTATTACACGACTATTGCTTCCACAAATGCTATTGTAAATCTTCGTTTAGGTTTATCCAGAGTCCTTGGTGTATTTATGAATTTTATTCCATCGGCAAATCTAAATAATTTATCACAAGATGGATATCAAACTCTTCCAATGATTAATAATTTAACAAGTGGTGAGATTGCTGCTATCAAACAAATTACTTTCTTGAAGGGTGGTATGAAAGTTCCTCTTGAATATAATATTACTGCCAATGTCCGTGATGATAATTCATTAGTATCTGCTGACCCTCAAATTTTAAGAAACTTTATGAATTCATTCCTTCCATTTATGAAAAATATTAAGACACAAGTATCTCCTATTACTTACAATAGAATTCCATTTAAGAGTGCTGATGAGTTTGCTGCTGCCGGACAGATGTTTGGTGTTGGTGTTGCTATGGATGCTATTTCGGGTGAAGGTCTTGATTTTAAAAATGATACATTTACTCTTCAAATGGAGACTGGATTGACTGATAGTTCCGCAGTTCAATCAGTATTTATTTTTGTCCGTTCTAAACAAACATTGGTTTTTAACGCAAATGGTCTGCAAGTAATTCAGTAATTCAGTAATTCAATAAAAATTTTTTTTTTTTTTTTATTTTTAATGTTATAAATTATAAAAATGTCTGATATGATGAATAATAATGATAGCGATGATACTGGTAGAATACCCGACCTAATGCGAATTGGAAGTATTCCAACTGATTTACAAATGTCTTTCGATACAGATGTTCTAGACCCAGTCGTAATTAATGATGATTTCTGTAGATTTGTTCTCCCAAATAAAGGTTTCCTCCATAGTTTTTCTAAAATAACATTATCAGTTGAAGCACTCGCAGGTAAAGAGCAAGCATCATTTCCTGTAAATGTTGGAGTTCACAGTTTAATTGACAGATGTGCTTTAAAAATTGGTACTACCACAATTGCCGAGGTTGTTGATTTCGGTCATTATATGGCTTACAAATCTCTTTTCATTGATAATCAAATAAATTATGACAGAGAAAACTATTTAACTGGAAGAAACAACGCCAAGGAATGGATTTACAAAAATAATAATTTAAATAGTAACACACTCGGCTGCTCTGATGTCAATGCTTCATTCTATACTCTCAAGACAAGATATAATTTAGAATTCCCAGAGGGTGCTGCTGGAACTAATACCGGGGCATCTGGTGATGTTGAAAATGACCCAGTTTTAATCAATCAAAATTCTCCTGTTTTTTCAGTATCTGTTGCCGACCTTTTTGAATTCCTTAAATTTAACCAGTTGCCTTTGTATATGATAGACCAACAAATCAGTATTGAATTACACTTTAAATCTGCTGCATCACTTGGTCGTTTAGTGCCTGATAAGACAGAAGGCAGTGGTGGTTTATTTAAGATTGATACTTCAAGAGTTAAATTTGTATCAGACCATATTTATTATGACGGTGATATTATGGAAAATTATAGAGTTCAAAACCCTGAACTAAACTGGACTTATGTAGATTATCAGCTCAATAAAAGAAGTTTTACAAATACAACACTCGCATCTAAACAAGTATTTAATGTCGGTGGTGCTGGAAGACTTGTTAATAAAGTATTTACTTCATTATCACAGGTTTTTGCTACCAACGATTTAAGACTTACAAATGAATATTCATCTGCTTGTGTTGGTATGAGTGGAGAAAATCACGGATTACTAACTACTAATTTAAGATTTAATGATAATTTCTTGTTTCCAATAGACCCTACAAATATTGCCGTTCATTTCCATCATTTACTTGATGCCGAGCAGAATGTTCCCCACGTCACAAGAGAAGAATATTCTTTTGAAGCAGGTGAGGGTGGTATTACTGGATTATTTAAATATATGGGTTACGACCAAGCAGACGGTCAAGAGGGTCTTGCTGGTAAATTCACTTGGTTGGGTTATCGTTTGAATCGTAATGAGCGTGTATCCAGCAGAGGTATTGAGGTTGAAATCACATATTCTACTATGAATGCGGGGACTTACATTCATCGTGCTTATCTTGAAGTAGTTAAACAGGCAAGTCTTCGTAATGGTATTTTCGAAACAGATTTCGCATAAATTTATTTTATAAAATATTAATGTAATTTAATATATATGACTTCTATGGAAGAAACAATTATATTGGATTGTAATAGATTATCTTCAGCAGAGTATCTTGCTGGAAATAACTCTGAAAAAGCAGTTTTTACAAATCAAACTGGGACAGGTATAAATGTTAAAATTGGAGACAGAGTATCAGTCCATAATTCATTTATTTCAGCAATAGGACAAGCTGATGGAGCGATAGAAATAAGTGATAAATTTTTAGAGGATAGAGTAATTACATACACTAAACTTACAAATAGTGATTTTGTTAATTCTTGTAATGATAAAATATATCCTTATTCAAGACAGACTGCTTCTAATGTTACGGAAACTATAACAAATAATGCAAATTCAACAAATTTATTAATTAATTATTATAAAAATGCTAATGGTGAAAATCATTTTTTTCTTCCAAGAGTATTTTTAACAGATAACTCACAAACAGGCAGTCCTCCAATATGGAATGATAATGATAGAATAACATTTGGGAGAACAAACGGTTCATTATGTTTTTCAACTACATTAAATGCTTCATATTTTGCTCCATTAAATAAGTCTGCTTTACAGATGTTTATGGTTCCGGATGATATGTATTATTTTCAAGGAGGTCAGGATAGTGTATCAGCTCAAAGGATAACAAATTGTTTTAAATATAGATGTGATAATTCAAGATATCAGATATATATAAATACAGATACAAGATACGGACATACAACTGAGGCAGCACCAGCATTAATAAATGGGTCATTATTTTCACCTGCTCTTATGGATTATATTGAATACATAGAAAAAGTCCCAGTTGAAGTATCATCAGGATTTAGGTCAGCAGAGGCAATCAGTAGTAAAATAACAAGTGATTTAAGAAAAAATGATGAACCTAAAAGAAATGATATTTTAAGTCAGGCAAAATTTAATACAAACGCCAGTATCATAACGGAAAGGGCAACAAATTTTGAATTAAATTCACCGACATATCATACATTTTATTCAGCAGGTCAATATACAAATAATAAAGAGACATCAGCATCTTACATAGCAGATGTAAATGCTTCAACTATTTCAGGGTCATTAACAAATTTATATTTATCAACATATCAACATATAGGTGTGAAAAGACCAAAATTATATGATAGTATGATAGATTGGTGGAATAATTATAGGAAATATTTAATATCAGCAGGTAGCAATCCAAAAAATTTTAAAACAAGGGCATATCTTACTTTTTCTTTACAAAGACCACTGCATAGTGCTTCATTTAGAAAAGACAGCACAGACCCTAATAAACATATTATTTTAACAAATATAAGATGGGACGCAGCCAATGCGAGTGGTATTTTACAAGCATTTGATAAGGTTTTTCAACAACAAGCAAGACATCCTGAATTATGGGAAAATAAATTTAATGTATATGGTGGTTTTGTAAATGCGAGTAATTCAAGATTTATACATATGAATGCTATGGGTGAAGATAAAAGGTCGGCAGTAGATAAGCAATATCAATTTAGTTTGGGACACGATTATTATATGACAAGTGGTAGTAATGTTGATGGTCTTACATCTGTGCCTTTATTTTTTGATTATAATCCTGATTATACTGGTATAAGCACAGAGGGATTAAGTTGGGAAGAAGGGTACTCATATGGAGCATTTTTAAAATATAATGACTTGGGTGTAGATAGAGTAGCATTTACAACATCAAGATTAGGATATCTGGAAGCTGCTGATAGTGTAGTGCCTGCTTCACAGACAACAATTCCAAATTGTTATTTTTCATTTAATAAATCATCAGCATCGCAAGTTATTGAATCAAATACAAGAATGGGTTTCGACCCTCATTTTAATGCTTATGGTAATGTTTTTATAGGATTAACAGATGGATATTTAACACAAATGTATGATGTATATCAAGAATTAGAGCAATATCCAACAGCATATAATGTTGAAATGATTAAGAGTAATAAATTTACAAATAGGATATACCTTGGAGCATTAGAACCAGCTTTGGATTTTAATGCTTCATCTCGTAGATTTGAAATAAAAGATTTACATACAGGTGAAAGGATACAAAACAGATTTAATGCTGGTGGTATTTTATCAGGGTCAAACCATTTACAGCAAGTCGTTCCCGAATTCCCATCGCAAGGTGAAAAAGTTTATAAAATAAATAAAAGATTATTTAGTACTAATTTTACACCTGCTATGATGCCGTATAGTCTGAATAGGATTGACCCGTTAAAACTTTCTACTGGTGTTCCTACCGCTGATTTTCAAGTGGATATGTTAAATAAAAATTTAGAACCTTGGACGATATACGACCAATATTGTGGTATAATTATAAAAGATTTTGGTTATTCAAAAGAAAAATTTTCAGAGGGTATATTTGGAACTCTTGGTTTTACTTACAATCAATTCAATGCTTCAGAGTCATCAACTAATGATATAACATCAAGAGTAGGTAATTCTAATAAAGGTGCTTTGCCTTATGCTTTTACAAATGCAGAAGTATCTCAAAAACAAACAATAAATTTTCCAACAAACATATTTGGTGCTGGTATATATTCATTACAACTTCCATTAACGATGTCATTTAATGGGTCTGTTGGTGCTGGTGCTGATATATTTAGAGAGGCACTTCCATATGAAACTTATCCGGCAATATCAGAGGCAGCTCATTCGGTTGTCCTCGAGGCGCCGAACCTGCCTAAAAAGGTTCAACAAGGATATTATTTAATTAAAAGTGATATACTTGATACATCAGCATATCATACAGGACAGAGTGGTAATAGTCTTCCAGTTATGTCTGTGGTTGATAAGGTCAATGACACCAATGATTTTTTTGTAGGAGGTGAAAGCACGATAGAATATACTTTTACAAAAGATAAAATGATTACATCAGTTCAAACACAAATATTAAATCCAGATGGGACACTAGCAGAGGTAGGGGACAATTCAGGCGTTATTTATAAAATTCAAAGAACAATAAATAATAATTTAGATATAGTCCAACAAGTCTTACAAGAAAATCAAAAAAAATAATTTAAAAATTTGAAAATAATTTATTGTATAGCATAAAATAAAAGCAATGGGAGATTACGGTTTGAGTAAATTAAAAAGAGTAAATGCTTCCGGTGTTGAGAAGAAACCATTATCTCCTCAAACAATAAAAGTTTATGTTGGGAATTTTAATTCAATAAAGATGAAATTTTTAGATATGGATAAACCTGATGATTACTCTTGGGTTATGGATTTCAAAGAGATAGATAAATTCCTTGAAGCATTCACTCCGAATACACGACGTAATAAATATGCTGCATTGTTGATGGTTTTACAGGCAATGAATATATATCCTGAAGCTCAAAAGTATTATAATAAAAAGCAAAATGATTTAAATGAGGAATATAATAAATTTCAAGAGACTGGAAAACCTCTTGAATCACAAAAAGCGAAATATGTAGATAAATCAGAAGTTGAAAAAATGATAAAAGATATAGAGAGTGATTTAAAAAAAAATGATACTCGTGATTTAAAACAAGCATATATCTTATTTAAACTTTATAGTAAAATTCCAAGACGTAATGATTTTGGAAATTTAAAATTTATATCAGATATGTCAAAATTAACAGAGGATGAGAGGAAAGCAAATAATTATTTTGATGGTAAAGATTTATATCTCAACCAGTATAAGACATCAGCAAAATATGCGGAGCAAAAAATAGTACTGACTAAATCTTTATCCAATCTATTAAAACAATTTGTCTCTAAATATAAAATTAAGGACAATCAAGCATTATTTATAAATACATCTGGTGGTGATTTGACAACAAATAATCTTACAAAATTATTGAATAGAGTTTCTCAAAAATATTTAGGAAAAAATATATCAACAACAATGCTTGCGAAAATATATATGGCGGATTTTGCAGGAGCAAATGAAAAAATAAAAGAAAAAGCAAAACAACGTGGTAATTCATCTTCTATGATGACAAATGTATATATCAAGGATTTTTCTTAATCAAAAACAATTTCGAACCTACCTTCCTTTTTAGAGAATTTATTTACACTTAATTTTTTTAATTCTTGTTTTATATCAAATAAATTTTCATATTGAATAATTTTTTCGTTATTATTTTTTAAATAAATATTCAAACCTGAAATGACTTTTAGGATACTTGGGTATTGTGTATAATTTTTAATTTTTTCAGCATCAATTATAATTTCGTTAATGTTATTATAATAGCTTCTCTCTAAATCATATCCATTACTCAACCAGGCATTTATTTTTTTAGAGATTAACATTTTATCTTCTTTTTCTTTTGCTGTTAATGTTGCTGGGTCTTTATATTTAAGAAATTTATATTTATCTTCTTTTTTTCTATCAACAATGTAATGTTCTAAAAATTCTTTTAAATCTTTTTTACTACATAATGATGGTGAATTAATAGGAATTTTTTCATTTTTTATAATATCCAAAAATTCTTTTTTAGTAAAAATATCATTAATGATAAACATTATTACATATAAAATATTTTATTAAATTATTATAAACATAATGAAAAAGGTTGTAATAAAAAAGTCAGTTGATAAAGGAAAAAAATTAACTGCTATATTTACACGCGAAGATGGTTCAACAAAAAAAATTTCGTTTGGAAGCGCGGGAATGGATGACTTTACAAAAACAAAAGATGAAGCACAAAAAAAAAGGTATTTAGCAAGACATCGTAAAAATGAAAATTGGAATAATCCTGAAACTGCAGGAGCATTGAGTAGATGGATTTTGTGGAATAAGCCAACGAGGTCAGCATCAATCGCAGATTTCAAAAGG
>Ga0208159_1000788_pt1 | contig 12299 bp, 15 predicted proteins | sample 9_EtaG_FD_184082 | JGI IMG/M metagenome (GOLD analysis project Ga0208159, IMG submission 184082) | Marine viral communities from the Subarctic Pacific Ocean - 9_ETSP_OMZ_AT15188 metaG (SPAdes) (version 2) | ecosystem: Environmental > Aquatic > Marine > Oceanic | place: Pacific Ocean | collected... | reverse complement strand
TCTGTAATCAGGAAGCCTGTGATGGAGAGCATGCAGTTTCCGCCCAAGAGAAGTGATGCCGTCGTACGTTTCCTGGTCGAGCAAAGCTCGGAGCTCGAGCTCTGGCGGCAGGGCATCCTTCCAGAGCATCCACGAGTCGAACACCACAGCGCGAAAGATGCTGTACCACTCCCCGTCAGGCGCAAGAAACTCATCTGAAGGCGATTGAGACCAAGTGAGATTCATCAGTCTCTGTAGTTGTAAGGGCGTTTATGGGCGTATTCCCAGGGTTTTTCCCAGTCGCCTTCGCCGCTGCGCTCGTTCATGATGACTCTGCCGAATTGGCAGAACATGGTGTTAAAACGCGACAGGCGAGCCTCTTGATCCATGGGATTTCCAACTGGTGGCAGGTAGAACACAAGCGACCAGTCAGATGGTGAGATGGCGCGGAACATCTCGACCTCGTCATCCCAGTAGGTGGGACGAATTCTTTTGAAAGGAATGCAAACCGGGTAGTCCCAGATCCAGGGACATTTGGTCATCGTCTCGTTGTGCGAGAGAACAACAAGAAGCTGCTCGACTCGACCAGCCCGGTATTCTCGAAATGCTTTATTCAGCAATCGTCTGCTGATAATTGCCATTGATGGCGGACTGAGAAATACACGCTTTTCACCGCGGATCTGCCAGTCACCAGCGCAGACGTCATCGAGAGTCATCGTCAGGCGGTTATTGAACTTGGCCGCCATGACCATCTCGTTGATTTTGGGAGTGCTGTAAGGATCGAAGTCCACGGCACCAAGCACAGCCCTTGCTGCTGTGATGATTTTTTCCGGTGGCGCAAGATCCGCGCGTGTAATTCCCTCAGGCATTAACCAGCAATCTCCTCGATAAGGGCTTGAATGGTCTTTGCGGGGTATTCCCGATCTACCGGGAACAGGCGTGCTGATGAGTTATCCACCAGCATCAAGAGAACAGATTGCTCGAAGTTGAAGTGATAGAGCTTCGAGAGAATGTCCGTCATGAAACGTGCAATGCCGACGTCGCCAGCCCTTTCGGCTTCGGCTCTGTCATGCTCGAGGTCCTCGAGTGGCATGAAGTTGCACTTCTTTGCTCCGTCGTGGATTCGTACGGCAAGAACACCAGGCCCACACTTCAAGAAGCCTTTGTCGAACTCACTGATCTGATCCGCGAGAATCGCTTCACAGGACAGAGTTGAGATCTTCTTAAAGGCGTCTCGATCGCTGCCAATAGCATCCTTAAGTTCCGGGAAAAACTTAGAGACAAGCTCAAAACGTGAGGGACGTGGTGTCATTTCTTTTTCAAAGAGTTTTGAAATGCGACGGCGGTTTCATCACTCATTCGCTCCAAAAGATTGATCATGCCCAACATTGAGCTGTCTTCATTTTTGGAACCAAGCTGGATGGCTATTTCTGCAATCAATGCATGGGCATCAATCAGATTGATGAGCATCTGATTGTCATCCCAGACCTTGACAACAGGCATTTCAATATCGTCAAAATCGATATTGTCAAGATCTATGCCATAGACGGCATAAGATTCTTGAAGCGACAGTTTGTCGTAGCTAGAGCCTTTCATGGTGCAAGCTTTGCTTTTTTACGGCGGTTTTTCGTGTACCAGTCATGGATTTCTGGAACCCATTTCATGATTTCAAGGTCGACACCCTCCATCAATTGACGGACTTCGAATTGAGCATCAGCCTTCCAGCGCATATCCAGTAAGTGCAACCAGGAGCGCAAGTTGGCTGTAATCTGGGCGCACTGAAAATGTCCGTGCGGAATGCACTGACGAGCGTGTTCTTCGTTTACGCCAAGTGCGCGCCAACGCTTGTAATCGATGCATGCAGAAAGGAATTGAGCCTTCTGCTCGTCGACCATGTCTTGAGTCCAGGTGTACTTGTTGCCCTGGCGATTGAAGTACTTGTTAGGTGGACGCAACCAAAAGACTTGGTCGACGGCCAGATCACCATCGGCCACCTTGATGAATTGATTGCCCGTGTAGCGAAGCGACTGCACGTCAAACGTGATGCCGACCCTATGGGTCCGCAGCTGCATGATCGTGTCGTGGTCTGCTTTTACGGCGAGTGTCAGTGACGGGTGCTCGAGCGGGCCGTAGTGACCACGGTCTCCTTTAAGCAAGCGATCGACTGCAATTTCGCCGCACTTGGCTTCGTCGTGTTCAGTGCCTCGAGGCAGGTCCTCGGAGTAGTCGGTGTGAAGCGCAAGATAGATCATGCGCTGCGGCATTTCATGGGCCGCTACAGTCGTGACCTCGACCGTGGAAGACGGCAAAAGAGTGATGCAACTATGCCGACGGTAGGGAGGCTGTCGTACATTTGCACGACAGAATAGGTTTAGTTATATGAAGATTCAGGTCGGGGGCTATTTTTAGTCCTTCTTGTCACCTGAAATCCTGCCCATGTAATACTCGAAAAGCTCCTTGGGATCCCCAAGAGTGGGCACCGTGCCTTGAAATTTATCGAGAGCTAGGAGAGTGTTGCGCCCAGTCCGCTGTGCCTCTTTCAGGTTGCTCCGTTTCATCTCAGGAAGGAAACGACCAAAGTAGTCATCTTTACTTCGGTTGCCAGAGTCAGCAACGCTTTCAATTGCTAACTCGAGAGAGCTTTTACCGCCTTCTCCCCCGGCTCCAAAAACAGCGCGTCCTTCATCAGACGAGGATGGAATAAAAGGAATGCTCCCAGCAGGACGATTTGTAGAGAAAGCGCTAGGACCGGAAGCGGCATTACTTCCGCCAGGGGAATTATTGCTGTTCTGGCCTGTTCCTTCTTTATCTGGATCTTCCGGAACGAATGACGCCGTGTAATTAGACTTTGCTTTTGGTTCTTCTTTAACTTCGCCTCGGATAAACGCAAGAATATCTTTAACTTCCTTTTTCTTGGTTACGTTAGTGATACCAAGTTCCCCGGCGGCATCACGTACTTGTCCGAAACTGTAGTCGTATAGAGGATTAGTGGTGAGGCTTGAGAACCTATTTACAAATTGCTCATCATCTTCGTTGCTTTGCTCTTTAAGCATTGCAGCATTATATGGGTCACGGTAATCCCACGACCTACCGTCTATGGCTAAATCTTCTTCACGGACGACGCCTGTAGTAAAGCCCTTTCTCGGGCTGTAGTACCCCGTTTGGGTGCCTGGCGGCATATGCCCAAAATTAAATCTTTCGTGTGGGCGTAAGTCTCTAGGTGCCGATGCCATTTTACAAGCCGTTTTGCTTGATTCTAAGAGTTATCCTCTTTCTGCTTCTTGACAAGTTCATAGATGATCTCTTCTGAGTTGACTGGCTTATCGCTGTTTAATCGAAAATCGATCCACAGCTTATTGTGCTTTTCAATTTTTTCGAAGCGCTTTGGATCGAGGTCTTTGGTTTGCTGCAAGAAATCGATCGTTTCTGATGCCAGCTTGCTGGTGCTGAACTCGAGGTCGATCGTGTCGAGATTTCTATGCTTGAAGTAATGGGGTACGCCTAAAACCCTGATGTGCAGCGGGTTGCAGCAATTGTTGTTGCCGCAAGTGTGCTTGATTGGGAGCCTGCCTATATCACCCCAGGTGTACCAAGTAGCTACTCGTGGTGCGCTGTATTGGCGCCCATGATTCCAGAACCTTGGGATTGGGAAATAGGTTGAATTGCTCTTGGTATGCATCGGTCCATGCCAAGGCCAGCAATCGTCTAACCCACGGATTTCGACATAGGACCAAAACTCGAGAAACCTACGTCGATGAGTCTTTTCAATCTTGTGAACGTCGAGTGAAAGGCGACCTTCCGTCAAGCCTGCAATACAACGAACGCAAGAGTGTGAGTCGTCATAACGCGGAACACGGCCATCGCGTGAACCAATGGAGTGCTCCGCATGAGGGCAGAGTGGCCCACCAATTACTCTTGTGTGGAGATCAGGAGGGATGGGCCAGCGTGCCATCTATCAGTTCACATCTTCTGTCAGCATATTGACTTTCTCGAGACGATTTACGCCATGCCAGGATTCAGTTCTTGCTTTATCCCATTTGACCTGAACGTAAGTACGCATGGAAGCGGTTGTCTTTCTGCCGGTGCGACGTTTAATCACTGATAGAACAACGCCTTCCCGAGCATCCATTTTTGCTGCTTTTTCTGACACGACTAGGCGGCCAGAGCCAATGCGCCTTCTGACTCGGTCACCAGCTTGGAACCGGTCAAAGGTTTGGTTGGTGTCGTTGCTGCTCATGAATTAAGCGGGTATCCCGCAGGTGGTTTGTATTCACCGCCTAGTTTTATGCACTGATCAATATCAGGGCGGACAACTACACGGCTGAGGGGCCAGAGCTCTGTGCGAGTCGTGCCTTCTACAACAACAGGTACGAGTGCTCTGTTCCAGCCAGCCATTTCTGACTTGCCGACAACAAAGCCCGGTCGACCATCCGAAGAATGGAATACTCGGTGACCTAGTTGAAGATCGGGCATTCGTGCGAGATGTATCTGGCGTCCTGCACGACAGAGTAGTCACTACCTGACTTACGGCAACCCAATGACTTCTTCATTGAGATCTCCGGACATGCTGATGCGATGAACGGAGACACCAGCCTCGATAAACATTGCTCGAGCTAAATCGAAGCTTTCTTGCCAACGCTGTGGCTCGACGTAATCAGGAACCACAACCTTGCCGATACCGGCCTGAATAAGCAGTGCAGCGCATTGGCTGCAGGTCATCAGGGGCCATACATAAACAGTGGCTCCATTCAGGCAAATGCCAGCACGAGCGGCAAATGCGACGCAGTTTGCTTCGGCATGTGTGGTCAGTTTGAGACGCTGTTCTCGGTCTTTGAGTCGTGCATCGGTATCCAAGACACCGGTTGGTAGGCCATTGAAACCAGAGACCAGCATCCGCCGATCTCGTACTGCCACTGCTCCGACCTTGGTGCTCGGGTCTTTGCTCCAAGCGGCAACATTTCGTGCCATTTGGAGAAAGCGTTGATCCCAATGTGCGGGAGCTTTTGGGGGTCTGAGGTTGTCCAAATCTTTTATCGTGAAAGGAATATATAACGCCAATAATGTTTGAAGTGACCGCAATCATTGGCGTTGCAGCAGTGGGCGCCTTGTGGCGGATGGCCTTCGAGCACGGCCGCATCAAGACTGGGATGGAGTCGATTCTGAAAGAAGTTCAGATGCTCAGAATTGACCTCACGAAAGATATAAGAGCTCTTGAAGAAGATCTACATGATCATGAGCTAAGGCTTCGGGACTTAGAAAGGAAGTGACAGTTCCTACCAGGCCTGCTATTACCAGCAGCTCTGGCCACCGTTGTTGAACTGCCACCTTGGCAACTACGAGAATGCAGAGTGTGTGGAAGCAAAGGCTGAGGATGGGCTTTGCAATACGCCGGATAAATGGCTTTCGAATCCAGGTAGGCAGCATCACCCCAAGAAACAGCATTAGCCGTGTCTCGTACTTGAGGAACCAGTTGCAGAGATCAAGGAGCTCATCCATCAGGAAGCCCCCGAGCCGACGGTGAGTTCATCGTCGAGTTGGCCAGGGCGCCAACCGGATTGCCAGAGCTTGAAGCAAGCAGCGTTCAGCTCGTCGCGACTCATACCCCACCTGTGCAGGCAAAGATGAAGTTCCTCGAGAATTCTTGCTGCTGGCGATTCGAAAGCCACGCCTGAGTAGCGAATGAATAAGCGACCAGCCACGGAAAGGGATTCCATGCTGGGGTTTTCTTCCTGCACCAGGGCGCGCGCAAGGGCTAGGTCCGTGCTGCAAAGCGCGTGGCTCAAGGTTGGGTTGCTTGTCATGTCGCACGAGAGAACGTACGAATGTTAGTAGTCGTCTTGCGGAAAGGCCACTTTGGCTTCTAGTCGTAGTCGGACTTTCAAATTCGGTCTAATCGATTGCAGCGCAGTGAGTTGCAAGGAATTGCTAACCACTAGACATACTTTTGCCTACTTGATTTCTTAGACCCCTTCCCTTTGCTGGTCTTTCATCAAGTTCGTGATCTCATCATAACGAGGCGTACGACAGATAGAGCATGGAATGTCAGTTCAAGAGAGTGTCTTTTCAGCAGCTGACTCGTCTGAATCAAGTAAGTGAGAGTCTGTCTACGTCTTTTAGGTGCATGAGACTCATTGCCCAGCGGATGCTCTCAGCGAAACGTGCCTGTCATGTAATCCTTAAGCAGGGCTAAAAACCATTAAAAAAGCAGTCCCTCACTGGACTGCACAAAGGCCTCGCTTATCCGTTATCAGATCAAGACAAGCGAGACACGTAAAAACCGCGTTCAGCTAAACGGCATGTCGTCCGTAAGACGCCTTTTCATGAAGTTGCGAGGCAGTATCCAGACACGAACCTGGCGACCTGAGCTGTCGTTTTCCAGGATGCCCCGATCGTCCTTGAAGCCAAGCTGCTTGAGGACGTCGGTGACCGGGATGTTCATGTTGCTGTGCCGGTCCACCGGAACATGCATCTCTTCGAACAAGGAGTTCAGGACGATGCACTGCCGTGCTCTTTTACCTCTGGTCGTTCGCAGGAGACTTGTTGAATCCGATCGACGTAGACCGCGGTTAAGTGCCTCGACTACAGCTCCGTAGACAGGTGTGTCACGGGTGAAGCTGTTGATCGTCTCGTCGATGCAGCTGATCTCGTAGCTACTGAAGACATGGGGCTCTCCATCGAGGAATGCCTTGTAGGCAGCAGACCAGATGGAGTCGCGATCGAGCTTGAGTCGATCCAGATCAATGATCCGAAGGTCCGGGTTTTCTCTAGCTGCAACTACACCATTGACCAGGATCGGCATGAAGCGACGGTTTCCGGTCGGGTCAACCAGGAAGTCTCTGCTGTTGGTTGCGCCTGCAAGCACGAAACTTCTTGGGAATCGCCGTTCGTTTTCGTATTTACGAGCTGAGTTGTCGACCGAGACGGAGACAAGGTTCTTGAGTTCCTCGCAGTATTTGCGTTTGGAGTAACGCTCGAACTCGTCCATCAGGACGATCCATCCCTGATGCAAGGCATGTGGTCTGTCTTTGAGGTACTCGATGCTTTGCTGCACCGTTGTTGCCCAGGGGTACATCTCGTCATCGGTGTAGTCGGGTGGTGTGATGTACGAGAAGAAGCTGGACTTACCGCAGTTCTGGCTGCCAATAAAAACAGGCATCCAGTCATGCCGAATACCAGGGCGGAACAGTCGAGCTGCAGCACCAATGAAAAATCGCTTGAGCACCACGTCGGCATACCGCTGACCGTCTGGCATCAGTGGATTGACGCGGTCGTCTTCCTCGACGCCGATCAGTGTGCTTGCTAAGCGGTCGAAGTATTGGCATGGAGGCACTGACGCCATGCACTTGGTGACGTACTTCCGGGCTGGGTTGTACCTGTTGTCACTGGCTAGCTGCTTGGTCAGGTCTTTCGTCAGGTTCTTGTCGAGTATTTGACCGCCTGAATTCCGACCCACTTGGATGTAAACCGATCCAAGGTCCTCGATCACCTGGGGGGAGCTTGCTGCACCGAACTCAATGGCCAAGCTCATTTCATTGAGTCGTAGGCCTGGGTATGTATTGAGGATGAGGCCAGAGAGGATCCGGATTTTGCCCCCGCCGCTAGACCGAGACGAGGCATCGTCAGGAGGCAGATCGTTTCCCTCGAAGTCGGGGTCCGTATTAATAGGTTCTTCTTCGGGCTCCTGGATCTGCGGTCCTGGTCGCTGCAATAGCTTCCCCGCTTGAGCTGACAAGAGCGAAACCGTTTGCTTGGCGGCTTCGACTTCTACGGGTGAGTCGTAGTAATCGTCGTCTCCTAAGAAGTCGGAGTGATCCATGCCGGCAGCGTTATGGGTGATGACACGGAATCCAGTGGAGTCGTTTAGTTCCTTGATTTCGTCTGGCAAATCATTTCGCCAGCTGGGAATTTCTTTGTCTGCGATGTGGAAGAGGCTTGCAAGCGTCACTCCTTTTTCGCCGAGTGGCCTAAACCATTTGTTGTCACCGACTCTGTGCGAGTTCTCGTCCTGGCCGTGGTGTGTCTGGCTAGCCCAATCACTCCATGCGCTAAACAGTCGATCGCCTACAGACGAGCATGCGTTTGAAATTTTCAGGAATCGATCGCGGTCCTGGTGCGTGTCGAGGTTTTGAAGGATGAACTCAGCCTTGGCAATATCGAACTCGTCGAAGTCGCAAGACCTCGCATTGAATTGGGCTTCAGCTCGGCGCTGCTCTGTTCTTGCATTGACGATGAAGATTGGATCAAGCGTGGCGTCCGACAGAGGAACCACGTCCTCTGCAGCAGAGTTGCCGTAGTAGGCACGGCAAGGGTCTTTGCAGCTCGGATCGGCTCCTAGTGACTTCTGAAGTGTGCGATATAAGGCGGTGTATAAGCCAGAATCATGTATCCGCTCAGGCAATTTGAAAATAATTCTGTAGCGATGCGCACCATTTGTCGGATCATGACTGCATGTCGTATACCCCCAGCACGACTGGGCTGACAAACTGTGCTTACGGAATTGATCAATTGATAGCCCGTGATCAATGTCGACACCGATAAAGTCTGCATGCTTGAACCCCGCAGAGGTTCGTGTACCGGAGTACATGGCGGCACAGACAAAGGCATGACCCCCAAGAACCCAGTCCCTGAGGCCGTTTAGGTCGGACTCCTTCGATACCCACCCGGATCCCAGTCGCCACGCCTCGTCCGCTGAGAGCTTGTTTTTGATCTCAGGCTGAGCGGAATAACAAAGCATTTGCATGACTTATCAGTCAGGGGGTGACAATTTATAGCCGGGCTGGCAGGATCTGCACGACAGGCTGAATGCGATTATGAGTAATTACACAAACTCGCCCGATGGACGGCACGATTATCCAGGCGTCAGTCCTGTATCAATGCTAGGCGAGACCCCCAGTCCTGATGAGGGTTCTCCGCCTGGCAGCGCCTTGGAAGCAGACGAATTGGGGGGTAAACTGCCGAGACTTAAGTACGGATCAAAGAGGATGGATGCGCCCGAGACAGAGCGCTTTGTGTGCCTCTTAAAAGAAGTACTCGTCAAAAAAGGGATATCCCAGCGAGAACTGTCGCGCAGGCTCGGCATCAAAATCGGGACACTGACCCGCTACCTAAAGGGCGATGTCAATCCATATGACGTCAAGCTAGGAATCCAGCGAGCGCTCACAGAGGAGCTTGGAGTCACCATGGCATCTCTGTACGCAAAGCTTGATGGCACTGAGGCGCCAACCGACATAACCGTCAGGGACGTGACTAGCTGGATCAAGACGAACGCCACTCCTGAGGACATGGCGACGCTGTTTCAATCACAGCAAGAGGCTCAGCTACGACACCTCGATCGGCTTTCGGCATCCTCAAAAACGGATCGAGAAGACTGGATACCAGTCGACGAATCGCGAGCAGAGGCATTGAGTACTGTCCAAAACATATACTTTGAAAGGATCGCCGACTCCAAAAAACTCTCCAAGCGAGACGCATGGACAGAGCTCAAGGCACATATGGAAGTCTTCTTAAGCGAGAAGGAGATGGCCGTATTGAGAGAAGTCGTCTTCGGTATGGAGAATTGGCCAATACCTGTATTGGAGCAAACGATGTTGAAGACTTGGCCAGGCAGGTGCCAGGTACAACAGGCATTTCAGAACTGGGCTGGAGTCGGGGAATTTCCAAACTGCGCGGCTTTGCCCACCGACAAGATCATCAAGACCATGACTGAACACCTGGAACAGTCGATCGCCGCAACGTGATGTACGATAGATGAGCAGCTCACGGCTACGAGAAAGAACCCCGAGCAGGTCCCTGAGAAGACCTGCTTTTTTCATGTCATTCCGCGCTGCTCTCTGAGGATTCAGATGATTTAGCAGCGGCTTCTTCAGCGGCCTTCTTTGCAGCGGCTTCCTCAGCAGCCTTCTTAGCAGCGGCTTCTTCAGCAGCTTTTTTAGCAGCAGCTTCACGAGTGGCCTTCCATTCGGCTACACCGCCTGGGTAAGGCAGGTCACTGAATTCTCGAATGTTGTAGAGCTCTTCGGTGGTTTTAGTTGCATTGATCGCAGCTTCCCTTTCGTTATTGATGCGACGAACCTCATCACGGAAAGAGCTTGTGTCAGCAGGGATGGCCGTTCCTTTCTCGTACTTTCGGGTAACCGTGTAGTCGGTTGGATGTAGCAACGAGCCAGCGATGGAATTGTTCTCGTCCAGGAGCTGACTCTTCTTTTGATCGAAGTCCTTCCAGTTCAGTTCACCGCTATCGAGATAACCCCAAGCCCATTGTTTATCCCAGGAAGACGACACGGGATCGTCTTGGTAGACAATTCCAATCTCTTCGTGCTGCTGACGAGACGTAAGGTCTAGCCAATTTGCGGGATAGCTCACACCATTAGAGCTAAACGCCCTTCCGGTGATCAGCCGTTTTCCGTCAAGTAATAGCATTTGTAGTTTCCTGCTGTAGTAATAATTTAGCTAGCCGAAAATCCGGGGGCGCACCAGGGGGTCAACGCGCACGAGAGTTCCTGAAAGGCGATTCAGCCCAAGCACAGAATACAAAGGTGTGGGCATTTAAGTTAATTCCAATAAGGTCTCTGCGAATCTTGAACCCATTAGAAAGAATATCAATTGAGTTGTAAGCATATTCCTCAGCCGGAAGATTAATTTTCAAAGTGTCAGCGGTAACATTGTTTTGACTTCTCTCGGTGTCAAAAACAAACCAATCATAAGGAGAAGCGCCACCATTATCAATACACTTCAGCCAGATTAGCTTGGGCGAAAATCCGCAATAACAGAAAGGCCCGTCATTGTTTTGATTGCCCTCAAACGTACCGCTGATAAAGTAGCCGTCGCGATTAGAGAAACAGTAAGCAATATGATTATGAACAGTATTCAAGCCATTTAAGTAAGAAGCGTAAAATACGTTAGGAGTTGGCTTAAACAGGAAACCGCCTCCAGCAGAATACGAGTTCAGCTGAGAACTATTATCAAACCTAAGATAGTGGTGATTTGACAGGAATTTATGCTGAACAATCCATGGAGAAGTAGTATCTTTATTTTTAGAAATCACTAGATCTGGCGCAGTATCCAATCCGTGACTTATGTCATCGTATCCTGCACTAGTCAACGTGCCTAGATATTCAACAATCGACACGCCAGCTGTATTATCGGCGCGAACTTTTGAAGTGAGCTTCGGTGTATTGACAGTCGGATCTGCGAGGATCTTTCCATCAACTCTTATCGCCCTAATGGTTGACTTGCTATTTGCATCGTTAAGAGAAATTGTGTTGAGCGTGCCACCGCCAGACGCAATGGTAACGAATTTGTATGATGCAACTTGTGCAGCAGATCCACCGTTGACCGAGACATCCGCAGAAACGGAAGAAGTATAAATTTCAACTTTGTCGCTATAACTCAATGGAGTACTGGAGATATTGAAAGTGACATTATTGCTGGTGCCCATAGTCCTAGCTTCTGTTTCTAGGTTTCCGTCAAAAGCAAATGCAGGCAGTGGTTGTGGACTTCCACTGTCCCACGATCCACTCACAGACAAGCTGCTGCTCCAAGTCTGGGCTTGGTTATACAAAGAACTGTTTAAACTTCCTGACAACACGGTCGCACCTGCAGTGCTATTCGTATTGATCTGACCTCCCATTCCGCTGTGCTGTGTGCAATAGTAGTAAAGCGTTGCTGCGCCAGAAGCAACAACAATTGTAGTTTTAGCGCCTGCACTTCCAGGTGTTCCAGTGACAGTTACACCTGTTGTGTACTCATTGCCGCCGGCGTGCGTTCCATTAGACGTTGTAGAGAATCGCAGTGGATGACCCAAGTTGCTGCTATGAGATTGATCAAAAACATAAGTGCTGCCTTCTTCAAGGTCGAGCGTTACTGCACTGGTGCCGTGCCCATCAAATCGATACTTGTTAGCGCCGCTGTCTGAAACGACCGTGACATTGTACGTTCTATTGCTATTTGCTCCAGCATCCCACGCAAAGCCAACGTAAGTACCGTTAGTAGCGTTTACCGATCCAAGGTCACTACTGCCTTGCGTAAGTGTAAATCCATTGGAATTGTAAGCAGAAACATAACCAGCAACATTACTTGCTTGAGCCAGGCCAGCGTTAGTATTATTACTTGATAACTGCTCTCCGCCACGAATTGAGTCAAAAAGAACGTGCCAGTGAGATGCACTATTACGGCGCTTAATCCATACAAGGTCGGGGTCATTATTTACTGTTATGTCTCGACCACTATTGTTATCTCCGTTCCAAGTGGCAACATCAAACGCCGTCGAGGGGTCGGCAAGGGCTGGCTCGGGTAGGTTTGTTGTACATAGCGACTTGAAA
>Ga0208159_1000784_pt1 | contig 12337 bp, 19 predicted proteins | sample 9_EtaG_FD_184082 | JGI IMG/M metagenome (GOLD analysis project Ga0208159, IMG submission 184082) | Marine viral communities from the Subarctic Pacific Ocean - 9_ETSP_OMZ_AT15188 metaG (SPAdes) (version 2) | ecosystem: Environmental > Aquatic > Marine > Oceanic | place: Pacific Ocean | collected... | reverse complement strand
GGTACAGATCCCTAACATCTGCATCGAGTTTGCGAAGAGAAGTGAGCTGACCAACTAGGAATTGATAATTCGCCCAGTCCTCTACGTTTCCATCCATAAGTACAGACTTTATATCGTCTTGTCTAGTAGTTATTAGACGTAAAATTGCTGAATAGATATTTACTTCCACTATTTGGTGAGCTTCTTACTTTTTTCCCAAGAGCGGAGCCCGGACATTCCGAGTAATGCTGTGACGAGCGGGAACAAAGTCGACATGTCAAGCTCTGGAAGCGGACTATGTTGAACGCTGAAAGCAGCTAAAATAAAAACGATAAATTGTTTTAATACAAATTCCCACAATATCGCTAAGGCACAAGACATCCCGATGAGGGGCCTCCACGACCGCTGCATCATACCGCCAAAACCTGTAGCTGTAGACTTAGCATCAGCTAAGTTGATGTCCATCTGCTTGGAGTTAATTTCGTTTTCGAGTTCTTTGAGTTTATTTCTTGCGGCGAGTTTCTCTTCTTCTGAGGTGTGGACACTGTCAATAACTTTACCGACAGTGTCTACTAAAGATCCGCCTAATAATTTTGATAACATTAATTAGATAATCTGAGCGGCTGCCCAACCGATAACTATACCGACTACGAGCCACTTCTTTTTTGGGTGATCGTTCCAAAGTTTTTTAATCATATCCATTAGAATACTCCTTTGAATTTAGTACCACGAATTGCAGCACCAGTTCCTCTCATACCTTGAGAGTTAGGTCCCTTCTTAGGGGGAACTGTTTGTGTGAGTCTTTTACCCTCAACTGACCCACCGTCCTTAGCTTCTAAAATTGGTCCAAGAGATTCAATCTTCATACCTTCTTTTTTAGGTGTCTTAGGTTTCTTTCCTGGTTTTGAAGGTTTGCTCTTATAAATCTTTTTCATAAACTCTTGATGTTGACCGGCTCTTTCAATTGCCTTCTCCTCGTCTCTTGCAAACTTAGCGTCTAAATCTTTTTGATTTTTCTTTTCTTTTTTAGCTTGCTTCTTAGCTAGTTGCTGAACCGCCATTTAGAATACTCCTTTGAAACCTTTTCCTCTAATAGCTGCTCCTGTGCCTCTAGCCATTCCGCCATCAGCCATCTTCTTTGGCTTCTTCATTTTCTTTGCCATCTTCATTTCAGATTTTGTTGCAGGGCGTAATCCTATTTCTAGAACCATACCACCATCTTTTTTTCCAAATTTTCTTTTAAGTTTTTCTTTAAGTGTTCTTAGAGCTTCTGATGACATACCTTTAGATTTATTTCTTAGTTGTGCTAGCATGGCATCAACTTCTTTTACTTGAATGTCTTCGCCTTTAGCTTTACCTACAGAACCACCATCTTTCATATAGCCCATTTTATTTCTAACTTCTGTTGGAAGTTTTGCTAGACCAGGATTGCTTTCCTTGTCTACTGGTTTTAAGTTTTTTTTCATCAGTGTATCGTCCTATTGTGTTGAGGTATTACCTCGTATTTATAATTTGCCAATAACCTTAGCAAATCTTGAGTATCTTTTAAACCTAATTCTTTGTTCATTGCCCACTGTCCTGCAGCTAAAAAAGCACTAGCAATTGCCAACGCATCAACCTCTTGTGAAACATAAAGAACATGTAAAGCCTTGAATTCATTAGTAAGGGATTCTACAACTTTTTGATCAATCGTTTCCCAAGGGTTAGGTTTTTCTTTTTTTGACATTTTTTTTACCTGCCTTTTGTAGAGCAATAGCAATCGCTTGTTTTTGAGGTTTACCTTCTTTCCTCATCTTAGATATATTAGCACTAATTGTACGATTACTACTACCTTTTTTTAGAGGCATTTAATCTTTCCATTTGAACGGCAGTTCTTTGATTTTGAATGTCGTATTGTTGTTGAATTTTTTGTGCATCAAATGCTTTTTTATAACTCAGTTTTTCTTCTTCTATTTTTCTTCCTGCTAAATCATCTGCAGCATCTAAGTTTAATTTTTGTTGTTCTAAATCTAACTCTCTTGCTTTGATCTCGACCAATGGATCTTGGCCTTGCTGACCAAATCCTAAAGCCTCTTGTTCTTCTGCAACTGCTTCATCTAACTTGGCTGCGATTTTTATTGCCACTTGCTTTTCAATCTGAGCATTAAATTGTTGTTGTAGTTCTGGTGGAATCTGTCCGCCAAACTTCATCGCCTCTTGATTAATTTGTGGTGTCACGTCCATCATCACTTCGTTTCTTGCTTGAGCTGCCATATGTTCGACAACATGAGCCTGTAAGATGGTTGCTACTTGAAGATTATTTCTAACTAAATACGAACTCATAAACGCTCTGTGCGCTTCGATGTGAGCATCGTGATCTTGTTCAGGGAAAACAACTAAGGCCTGCATACGCAGTGCTTGTGCATTTTCCATACCAGGATCTATTGGCATTGGCTTTGCAGGTGGAGGTAGAATAGCTTCTATCTGTTGTACACCTAAAGCCATGTACATTCTTCTGTATGCTTCGTAAAGATTATGAACTTGTGGATTGCTTTGTGCTAATTGTAATTGTGTTTGTGCCAACATAATTCGTTGACTCATAGAGAATATGTTCGGATCCGATACAGGCATCACGTCTACTCTCTCATCAAAGTCTGTAGCTTTAACTGCTCGGTTTCCTCCCGATACGTTGTATGGATATTCGGGTGGAAGAGAGGTAGCAAATAATTTTGCTAGTAATTCAAATTCGTATTTTTGTGCGTTGTGACATCTTTTGTGAATACCACTCATCACTTTTGTTCCCTGTTCGAGTAACGCCATGGTAGTACCAACAGGGTTGGCTTGCGAGCCATCTCCCACTTTCATATCTGCTATCGCAGCGAATCTTCTACCTGCATCGACGACATAACCTAAAAGTTGAAATAAAGTTCCGTCGGGTCCTTTGTAAGGAAGTGGCATTAATGCATTTCTAAGATCACCGCCCGGTGCATCGACATCTCTGAACTCACCGGGTGTTAGAGGTTCTTCATCATCTCTGACTCTGAGTCCTCTTGATTTGAAACCAGCAGGTAAGTTGGATAGTGTACCTGCATCTAACAATGCTCGAAGCGCTGCTGTGGCTGTTCGAGTCAAACCACCGAGCATGTGTACTAAACCAAAACCATAAAATCCGAGACCAGGTAAAAACTTGTAGTGGACAAAATATTTTTGTCTCATAAACATCGGATCATTCTGTAAATAGTTTCGGTAGATAGATAAAATCTTTCCTGTTCCTTGTTCGAGTGTCACGACGTAAGGAAGTTTTAATCCTGTGGGTTCGCCATCTTCTCCTGTGTCTTCGTATCCTTCTAAATTTAAATCAACATGCATTTCAAGTAATTGATACTGTCCTGCATAATCTCCTTTTTTCACACCCTCCAACTCATCGTACTTATCTTGAATATCAGAATACGAAGAATAGAGTTCATCGTTGTCTTCCATGTCGATGTTTCTGTAAAAACCAGAAATCATCTGTCTCTTTAAATCGTTAGGAGAAATTTTTATTACGTGAGTAATGCGTTCGGCATCGTCTAATTCTGATGCGCCATAGTTCACGACTAAATCTTCACTTGGAATAAATTTTGCACATGGTCTTCCCATGTTGCCATCGTAATAAACTTTTTTAAATGCACTTCCTGCAAGCGGTAAGTGAAATAATAATTGATCCATCTCGGGATCGTACTCTTTCATCTTGTACATCAACTGATAGTTCATGAAATCTTTGACACGTTCTGCTTGTTGCTCGACGATGTCGTTTACTTCACCGATGATCGTTGTTTTGACGGGACCGCCCGCAGGCAAGAGTTCTTTATATGCTCCTGCTTGAAACTGCGTGACGGCCTCTGCGAGTAGTGGATGAGAAACTGATGCTGCGCCTCTGAAAGGTTCAGAGACTTCTGTATATTTGAAACCTAATAAATCTAATCCTTTGATGTAAGACTGTTCCCAATCTTTTCTAGAGGTTTGATCGACCGAGAACTGTGATCTCAGTTCGTTTGAAATTTGTGCTAAGGATTCTTCGGGAATACTTTCTGCTAAGTTGTCAGCGAATCCATCTCCTGTGTCCTCGGGCGACGGACCAAGGTTGACAATATCTTCCTCATCGGTTTCTATTTCAACCTCCATTGGAGCTTTTACTTCGTCTAGTGAAATTTCTTCTTCAACACCTTTAGGTGCTTCGTTTAACGTTTTATCTATTTCAGCCATTTATTATTTATACCCTAAGAACCGTAAAAAGCAATCCTACGTCTCGGTCTCTCCTCTATCTCTTCATCGTAATCATGTTGCAATGCACCAAACTGTCGATAACGCATCAACGCTTGTGTCATACTATCGACATAATCGTCGTGTCTACCATAAGGGAAAGCTGCACATTCTTCAATCAATTCTTCTGCCCATTTATACGGTGGATACCAAATCATTCCACTCTCAAAAAGCGGTGATACAGAGTTGACTCTCACCATTTTGTCGTTTCCTCTGCTTGGTGTGAAGTTAATCACGGGTATGCCCATGGCTTGAAGTTCGTGAGTGAGCGGAAGACCACTTGCTTTCGCTTCAATAATAATTTGTTCGGGTTCCCAATACTGATTTTTCTCTAATGCAATCCTTTTTAACTCGGGAAAGTCCCAACGACCCTTGTCTGCTTCCATTAAAATTACATTTTGCTTTCCTGTCACCTCATTATAGAAAATTCCCCACGTTGTGATCGCTGAAAAGTCCGCATTATCTCTAGAACTGAACGCCGTATCGTAACTTTGAATGACATATTGCAATGGTGGTTGAGGTTTGTCCCATAATTGCCACCATTCTCGCTTAATGATAGAAGTTTCTTCGGAAGTCGGCTCTTGTTGCCACTGTGCGTTCCATTTTGCAACGGGCAAAGACGCTTTTACGGCGTCGAGTTGATCTTTTTTCCAGAATTCTGGCCATTGCGGTTGTCCGTCGTCCATGATCGCTGGAAAATCGACGATCTCCCACTTGTCGGCGTTCTCATCTTTCATCTGAGCCTCTATTAAACGCTCTGTTAAGTCATCTTCCGACCATCTTGTCATGACGACAACGATACTTCCGCCTGGTTGAAGACGCTGACGGGGACCGGAGGTGTACCATTCCCATGCATTTTCCATGGCGGTCTTCGAAAGTGCGTCTTGTTCGGAATGTGGGTCGTCGATAATGAGTAAATCTGCACCACGCCCGGTTATCGAACCACCGACACCTGCCGCAAAATACTCGCCCCCATGATTTGTTTCCCATCTTCCTGCTGCTTGAGAGTCTGCTCGTAGTTCTGTGTCAGGGAACACGGACTTAAACTCGTTTTCATTCATCAAATTTCTGACTTTTCTACCAAAACGATAGGCTAGTTCTGCGGTATGGGTGGTTTGGATAATTTTCAATTTAGGGTTATGCCCCATCATCCAAGCAGGGAACAGATAACTAGCAAATTCTGACTTAGTGTGTCTTGGTGGCATGTTCACTATCAATCTAGAAATTTTTTTATCCCTGATGGCTTCTAATTTTTTAGCAATGATTTTATGGTGCCTCCCCTCGATGAAGTCGGGCCATATGTTTTTTACAAAATTACTGAAGGAGTCCCTAGAATTCTTTGCTGATTCTAGTTGAAGCTTCTTTAATTCTAATTTCTTAATGAATAACTGTCGATCGTCCTGGGACATCGAACCCAAATCTGATATGAAATCGTTCATCTTTTCTGCATATATTTATACTATAGTGCTATTGCATAGCAATCCAAAATTTAGGGGGGCGGGGGTCAAAAAATCAAAGGCATGCGAGAAGCGAAAAGTCTTAGTATCTCTTGAGCTATAAAAAGCGGGCGTGATCGGGCGGAAAAAAATTTATTTTATTTAAAATATTTTCTTGACAAGTACGTTATTATTCCTATAGGATTTATCCTATATTAAACAGAAAGGTATATTATGAGAAATATAACTAAAAAAGAAGCAAAACTCCAAGGATTAAAAGTTGAAAAACTTTTAGCATGGATAGAACTTGAAAAGAAAATAGAACTTATGAGACTTGAAGCAAAAATGCTAAGAGAAGAAAGTTCCGTTGATACTTTCATGTGTCTACAAAATGATAAGGATATAATCATAGGGAAAGTAATTAAATTGAAGAACGTAATTTCAACAAGATTTAATTCTACTCAGTTTAAGAGTGAAAACCCAAGTTTATATGAACAGTATAAAAATTTAACTGTGAGTAGTATTAGAAAAGAGAAAATATGAAACAGTTAGATTTATTTCCAAAGTACATTTACTCCCACATCAAAGTGGGAGTAAAGAAGAAAAAACCAAAGTATGACAAATACAAAGGTTATCACAGGTGGACTACAAATAAAAAAGATCACTACGATTTAAGTTATTCTGATCTATCAAGAGGCTATTGATGAGTGATAGTGAAGACAATATCTTATACTGTACCGTAGAAAAAACTTATAAAACTTTAGAAGAAGCTAAGTTTTATAAGCAAGCTCTCAAAGATCATCTAGGGCTGCAAGATCCCTTAGATCATCAAATAAGCATACATAGTAAATGTGATGCTAAAAAAGGTTTTTATGATTTTGTAATTCATTTCAATCTTGATTTACGACATGAAACCGACGCAACAAGAAAGGAAACAGAAAAAACTAATTAGATAAAAGACTAAGGTAAGTCCAGGCTAAAGGGGGCGTAGCAGCCCCCTTTTTTATTACGAAAGGTATATTGACTATATGGGATTAATCCTGTATATTTCAAGTCGCTATAAACAAAAAAACGAAAGGAAAATATAATGGCACAAGCAAAAGTATATCAAATAGATAGGCTTAAAACTAAGGTAAGAAATTCTTTTGAATTTCATAGAAGTACGTTAGAGGCTCAAAGAAGAGTCGAAGAGGCGGAATTCGTTAATTCTAAAATTCCTGAGATCAAAGAAAAAACAGGGGCGGAAAAACTGAAAGCGGAATTTGAAGCCTTAGAAAAAAAGCATATTGAACTACAAGAGAAAGCTAGAGCTTTCATGCGTAAGTATGCGGGCGTTCACAAGTTGAAACATGATATTTCTTATAGGTTTGATACAGGGGAAACAATCAAGCCAAGAGACATTGACGCTCAAGTTGAGAAGTTTGCGGAAGCGCACGCTCACAGGCTCACGCAAAAAAGTAAAGTTTATAGTGAACTTAAAAAACTTAGACAATTAGAAGAGCGTTGTCTTGATGATGTAGTTCTTACAAATGATATTGAAGAGGCTCAAAAGAAAGTTGAAACGCTTTTAAAACTCAAAGCTCCATTTGTCTTAGAACACTACAAGCCAACAATTAATTTACTAGAAGCCCCGCAACCACAAGCGGAAGAATAAAAAACAAAGGGGGCGCAAGCCCCCTTTTTAAAATCTATTTATATAATTCCCAACAGATACCGAGACCGCAATCATAAACTTCAATACCATTTATTTTTTGACTTGGTATTTCAAAAGGCGTCTCCGAGTCATACTGATTAGAATATTCTAAAGTTCTTTTTTGTTTCCCGTCTACTTCCTTATCATAAAATCTAAATAGTAAATTTTCGTCGGTGCATGAAGCGTTTATTTCCTTACATGCTTCCCAAGTAAAATATGGATTAATCCAACCGTTCCAACGCACGATCGGATTATAGTATCCTTTCACGAATTTAAGATTCATACCCTCACAACAGATCTTGCCATAAATATATTGACTAGGGATCTTATTGGTAAATCTTATTTTTCCGCTTTCATAATCATCAAAAAAGGCATCATTCATTGTTATTCTTCGAAGAAATCCGCCCCCAAGATTGCAATATTCAATCCCCTCATAATCACTATTAAAGCGAGATAATTCGTACCAATCAGAGCCTATTACCATAAAATTTTTTTTAAGATCTCTAATTATGTCAATTGTCTGTTTTGCTCTATTCATTTTTTTATACCTTTCTTTAAATTAATACTTGTATATTATCCCATAATTTTGTATATTTCAAATATTAATAAGTACTATTAACAGTGGAGGCTTGGACGCCACGGGAAGACTTAAGTACGAAGTTAGTACCACAACGCAACGCAAAGAACCTTAGACCTTGGGGGGTTGGTTTCCTCCCAAGGTTGACAAAAAGAAAGGATAAGAAATGACATTGATTAGACTTGGCAAAACCTCAAAAATGAGGGGTTATTCATTTGGCTTGGATGCTAGGAATTGCATCACAGGATCCAAATTAAGAAAAGTTAAAGGATCAGTCTGTGCTAAATGCTATGCAATGAAAGGCAATTTTAATTTTCCATCGGTTAGAAAAAATAAAGAAACAAATTTAAAACACCTGGAAAGCGATTACTTTGTTTACGTCATGACTTATCAATTACAAGATATTAAATATTTTAGATGGTTTGATAGTGGGGACTTGCCACATCTTGAGGCCTTAAAAAAGATTGTACAAATTGCGGAAAATACACCAAAGACTAAACATTGGCTGCCAACAAGGGAAATTAAAATGATTCAAGAATATTTAAAAAATAATAAGTTTCCAAAAAATTTAATTGTGAGGGTATCCGCCCCCATGGTCGATGGACCACCGCCTAAGGGCTTTAAGCATACGTCAACAGTTCATAAAGACGGAAAGCCCCATGGCTTCGACTGTGTTTCAAGATTCCAGGGGAATCAATGTTTAACTTGTACCGCTTGTTGGGATAAAAGAATAAAAAATATTAGTTATAAAGAACATTAAAAAATATTAAAATCAACCTGGACTTCATCCACAGGCACAGGAACATGCACAGGCTTTTTAATTAATTAAGGAACATGCGCAAGCACACGCTCAAGCGCAGGCTCAAGATCCCTGGTCCATGGTTGATGGACCACGAACAAAGGTTCGACAGAACCGAAGTCAGACGCAAGCTCACGCACAAGCGCCCCTGGATAAAAATAAATTGCCCTCTCTTCTACCCCCTTGGCCATAATAAAATTATCCTTGCATAAAGAATAACGCTTTAAATTCCACGAAATTTGAAAGGGCGATAGATTGATTTTGTTAAGTCTTGTTAATTTTAGTTCGCACCAAAAAGATATATTTCTATTGTGCTTCTTAGATTTAAAAACGCCCAATAAATCTGGTATTCCTGGAGTTCCATATGTTTCAATTCTAGTCCAAAATATATTTGGAGTTATCTCCTTAACATTCTTCCAAAAGGTGGACTCCCTTCCTCGCTTTACGGAAGGGGTGGTGCTTTTCTTTTTTGGCTCTCTTGGTGATCGTTTCTCTTTTCTCAACAATCCGGACCTCATCTCCCTCGACAAGACAGAGTCGGACTCCAAGTTCTTTTTGTTGTGGTTTAAGTTTGTTGCCATTCCCTCCAACGGTTTTGCCATTTACAACTCTACTCCCGTTAGATGTTTTGATATCAAGATAGAAGCACCTACCGTTCTTAGGATTAACAACAACAATATCTATTGGCCCCTGTTCGCAAATGTTTTTAAAAACCAGATATCCTTCTTCAAGAAATCTGTTGATCGCTTTGTTCTCGCTGATCGTTCCCTTGTATTGCCTCGGATCCATTATCCTCCCTTGGACTGCTCTCAATAATAACTGTCTTCTTCATTTTAGATAGCATGTCAGTCACCTCTTCCAAGGATAAACCATCAATACTTTTATCTTTTACTTTCTCTTTTTTCTCATAATATCCCGCAGCCTTACCCCTACTGATTTCTGCTTGCAAGGCCGTCTTTAAGTCAGGTTTCATATCAAATTCGTTTATATCTTTACTGTTTGGATTTTCAGCACGAAGACCAATCTCATGAAGCCTACGCATATGAGTAGCGGGAGAGATTTTATATTTGTTCCAAAGGTCTTCTTGTAATGCTCGAATGTAAGCATGAACCCTGGGATACTCTTTAGCACTTTGTAATTGAGACGCTATTTGTCTAGCAGTCTTTTCAGAATAACCCGCCATAATTGCACATTCAGTTGCGGTCTTCCGGTTCTCTTGAGCTACGAGATGATGAGCAAATTCTATCTGCTTTGGAGTTAAATTATCTCTCATTTCAGATAATTCTTTTGTCAAAACTATTGGATCTCCTGGACTTCTTAGTTTCATAATTATTTTCTATAAAGAACATTTTAGTCAAAATCAATCTAAAAACTTAACAAATATTGAAAAGGTTGCTCGTCTAGAGGTTTGGAAGAATACTTTGTTCTTCGGAAGAACGGTTGGAAGACCCTTTTTTTTGGACTAACCTACTGATTTTACTAACTATATACACTTTGGAAGAACGGAAGAACGGATTTTGAAATATTTTTTTATTTTTTTTTTATTTTGTGTCAATGGTTCTTCTATAGTAAACTATTCTTCCGTGGTCAGTGGTTCGTGGTTGTTTATCCTTTCGCAATCACATACTTTTCCCTCCTTTTTGTTTATATTAGCCATTGACCACGACTATAGAACAATATAAAATCCTATATAGAAATGGACATAACAATTAAAGTGAAGACTCTAGAGGGTAAAGAATATTCCTGTACCTTTATCGGTGATAAAGATCAAATATTATCGAGTATGCAAGACTACATCAAAAGAAATATAGACAATCATGTCAGTGTTGTATTCTCAAATACAGAAGAAAAGGAGCATTTTACTTATCCAGAATTGTTCTGTCCCCAATAAGAAAGGTAGAAAGAAATGAGTACATTAGACATAAGTAAATATATATTAACAGAGGGGGTAAACGCATGACTTACTTAATAAACGAAATTACCTTCTATAAAGTAGATGATGAGGGTGAAGAGGTTGTAGACAAAAATGGAAAGACAATTGAATACACCTTTAAACCTGGGGTCAGAGTCAAAGCCATGGAAAATTTTACAGATGACTTTGACGACGATATCATGGAGGTAATAAAAAGACCGGATGAAGAATTATAACTTCGATAACATTAAAAAACTTTTATTAGAAAAGCATGGTTGGGTCCGTGTCCCTTGGTGGATACCAGGGGCGGACCTACCAAGAGATTTTGGAATAATTAGAGAGGATAGAAAAGATGACAGGGAAAAAAAGACATCTCGAAGCGAACAGGGGTGATCGTGAAGGATCACTCCGGCATCAGATAGAAATGGGCCGTAAGAGAAAAGCTAGAAAGGTAGCTGAGAAGCTCATGGGTAAAAATTATTTTACGAACATGCAAGAGGTAATGCTCAAGGCAGCAATAGAAATGGGAGAAAAGAAAGATGTATAAATATTTAGATATTCCTGGGTGGTTTAATATGCACGACGCCATGATGAACCTAGTCAAATATTGTGAAGACGGAGATGACATTGTCGAGATAGGATGTTTTGCCGGCAGAAGCACAAGATTTTTATGTGATGCACTAGAATTAAGTGGAAAACACGACGTTAAAGTTCATGTGATAGATACCTTTGAAGGCTCGGGTATGGAGCATGCCAACGTCAATTTAAACAGTATGTATGACGATTTCATGAGAAATTTAGAAGATCATATTCAAGATGAGAGAGTAATAGTCAATGTTAACAAGTCCGATAATCAAAATATCCTTGATTTCTTTGACGATAAATCGGTTTTCGGGGTTATTGTAGACGGAAATCATACCTACGACGCAGTCAAACAAGACATTATTAATTGGTGGCCCAAGATAAAGGACGGTGGAATTATGGTCGGGGATGATGTATCCTTGGAGTCTGTAAAGCAAGCTGCTTTTGATGGATTCGCACACCATGGAATTGATACATACAATGTTTGTAAAGGGGTTGAGGGATGGTTCTCTCAGATAAAAAACGACCGAAGCAACGAGATGGCGGACAGTCTGAAACTAGTTCCAGGCCAAAACTGTATGAGGTTAGATGGCTAGACGCTTATGAGATGGAATCTGGATGGCACAGTTTAAAAGACGCAATGAAAATTACACCGCCCGAAGTCTGTTCGGTAGGCTATGTTCTTCAAGAAAAAAAAGAATATCTGTTAATAGCTGCGGACATTGGCTCTAGTAAGATGGACAATGACGTTGGTCGGGTGCAAGTGATCCCTGGTCAGTGGATCGTGGACAAAAAAGAAGTCAAGTAATTTATTTAAATTTTACTATAGATATTGACTTGCAAACTTTGATATACTAGAAGTTCTCATGAAAAAATATGAATTAGATCACAAGGCCTTGACGCCATTTGAGCTCAGAAATCTCCTGATCGCTTCACTACAAAATAAAATATCGAAAGTAAAATCTAATCCAACTGAGGTCGAAAAGCCTTCGGCTCCACAATAAAAGCCTTATCTAGCATAGAATCTACTTGAGTCATCATATTATCCCAATCCTCTTCTAGATAACCATTCACTACC
>Ga0208159_1000779_pt1 | contig 12371 bp, 20 predicted proteins | sample 9_EtaG_FD_184082 | JGI IMG/M metagenome (GOLD analysis project Ga0208159, IMG submission 184082) | Marine viral communities from the Subarctic Pacific Ocean - 9_ETSP_OMZ_AT15188 metaG (SPAdes) (version 2) | ecosystem: Environmental > Aquatic > Marine > Oceanic | place: Pacific Ocean | collected... | reverse complement strand
TGGCATTATCTTAGCTCCTTTTGTAGTTTAATAGCGTTTTTTTCTCGTTCTAATTGTAGTTCTAATTCTAGCTTTGCTACTTTTGCTTGTAATTCTTGTTGTAACTTAGCTTGCTCTATTTGCATATCTTGTTTAGCTTCTGCTTCATTGATTGCTAGTTTCTGTTGTGCTTTAGCTTGATCAGCTTGTATCTGCACTTGTGTTCTAGCTTTCAACGCCTCTGCCTCTAGTTTAGCAAGTTCTTGTGCATATTGTAGAGGATTGTTTTGTTGTTGTTGTTGAGACATTGCCACAAGAGGTTTAATAGCTTCCATTTGTGGTGCTTGCTTAACAACTTCAGCCGCTCTCTGACTAATAGCCATATCAAGTGCTGGATCAATATCCTCAAACTTAAACTTAGGATCACGAATATCTGGCATTCCTGGTAAGGACATATTGATACTTGCTTGCATCCGCTGCCTGTAAAGTAGTGCTATATGCTCTGCTATATGTGCAATCAATAAAGGTTGCATTGATCTTGCCCCTGGATTTCCAGCTAAAGATGGATCGCTGATAAACTGCATATGAACTGCAATATGGCTTTCGTGATCTTGTTCTGGGAATGCTCTTATAGGCTTACCATACATTAATGACATATTTTCAGTAATAGGATCAAGTTTAGATGCCTCTTCTGGCTTCTTTAGTACTTCATCTATGTTGTTAATCCTTATTGCTTCGTACATTCTTTTGTACGCCTCATACTGATCATGCAATTGTGGTGCTGATTGAGACATTTGAAGAACTGCTTGTGCTTGTGCAATTCTCTGTGCAGTACTGAATATATTAGGATCACTGACTGGAATAATATCTATTCTATCATTAAAGTCTTTTGCATAAATAATTGTATCTACACCACTTTGTGCGAACTTAAATTCTTCTGGTAAATATTCTGCATTTAACTTTGCTAGTAATTTAAACTCTTGTCCTTGTGAATAATGCAGTCTTTTGTGAATGGCACTAAATGATTTACTACCTTGTTCAATCAAAGCGACTGTGCTTCCAACAGGGGCATTTGGATTCACATCTCCTACATTCAGGTCTGCAGTGTTCGCAAACCTTCTACCAATATCTGTGATAGCGTTCATAAGATTGAACAAGGTACCAGATGGCTCTTTAAATGGAAGAGGCATAATAGCTTTGTTTACATCGTCTACAGTAGCATCAAGATCAGCAAATTCTCCTGGGTTGATTTGCATCTCACCACCAGTAACTCTGCCTTTTAGCTTAAAACCACCTTGCATATTTGCAAAAGCCGCACTATCCAATAATGCTCTAAGTGATCCAGTAGCCGCTTTACCTAATCCACCAATCATATGATATAAGCCAAAACCATAGAATCCAGTTCCTGGTAAGAACTTATAACTTATGAACCAATCTCTTCTTTTCTTTCTTTCGTCTGCTTCTTCCCAATTACGTCTTACTGCAACAATCTTTTCTGAATCGTAGTCAATTGTAACTACATAAGGTAAATGAACCATATTGTCTTCGTCTTGCTGATTGTCCTCATCAATTCCATCAAAGCTCTGATAGCAATGCATTTCTAATAATGTCATCACTTCGTCTTTAGCTTCACTGTTATAAGGGTCTACGCCTTCTATCTCACTTCCAGTATCTCCACTTGGGTCAATGTCCTCTGAAGAATATTTGCTTGGTAAATAAAAGCCTGCTTGAACATATTTGTTGAAGTCGTTTCTAGGCATCCTTATGACATGAGTGTATCTTGTAGATGTGTATAAATCTTTACTCTCTGGCGATACTACGAAATCTTCTGCCTTCACAAATTGAGAACATTGTCTATCTAAGTTAGCATCCCACCAAACTTTTTTAAATGTATGTCCAATTAATGGTAACTGAAATAACATCTGATCAAGGTCTGGAAAGTATTCTGGCATCTCTTGAGTGATTTGATAGTTCATGTAATCTTTTACACGCTTGGCTTGCTCTTCCATCTCTTCATTAGGATCACCAACTATTACAGTCTTAACGGGACCTCCAGATGGGTATAATTCTGCGATTGCTCTAGCATTAAACTGTGTAGCCGCTTCTGCTATCATAGGATGAACAACTGTACTAAGTCCTCTAGAAGCTCTTTGGTTCTCTTCTTCGTCTTGTCCACCTTGAGGATCGAGTGTCTCTAGACCTTGCTTGTATCTAAATTCCCACTCTGATCTAGCTTCTTTATCTGTTTCATAACAATTAATAAGCTCACTAGCTACGCCATTTAACTCTTTGGCATCGATCTCTTCTGCTAAGTTCTCATCAAAGCCAGTATCTTTGACTTCAATTTCATCTAAACTTGGGTCACCTATTAGAACTTCATCGTCATTTATTTTTTCAACTTGAAATTCATCTGAAGGCATTGTTTCTGCAAAGGGAATTACTTGTGGTTCTCTAGCCATATATTGTCATCCTTTTCTCTTCTGTACTGTCATCTTCGTCATAATCTGTAGAATGAGTTATAAACCAACCTTTTCTCAATCTTAACCAAGCCTGTGTACAAGTGTCAACTATATCATCATTATCACCCGCAGGAAAGGCTGAACATATATCAATTAGGTTTTTTGCCCATTTTTTATCGTGTGGATAAAATATCCTACCATCTTCTAGTAATGCAGAACTACTATGTGCTCTAGCAATCTTGTCTCTATCTGGTGAATAAGCCAACACTGGTATCCCACCCATCCTTAAATCTTGTAACAAACTTTGACCACTAGCCTTCTTCTCTATCAATACTGTGTCAGGCTGCCAGTCATCATATGCTTCTTGTGCGAGTTTCCTTAACTCTGGATAAGTAACTCTATCATACCACATCTCTACTACGATAGCATTGACTTGTCCATTCATTCTAAAAATACCCCAAGTAGTTCTAGCACTATAACTGCTTGATTCTTTTGTAGAGAAGGCAGTATCGTAACTTTGAACTAAATACTCAATGTCTGGTAGCTCATCTTTTTCCCAGGGAACCCACCATTCTCCTTTGAGTATACCACCACCTTTTGGCATGGGTCTTTGTTGTAGTTGCCCAGCACTTGCATATGAGCCTAGACTTTTCTCTAAATTTGTTAAGGTTGCATCATCTATACGCCTTTCCCACAACAACTCACCTTCTTTTGATCTTGGGTCTACAAAGTGCAATGATGATTTAGTTGGCGTTGGATGACCTATTTCATATCTTGCAGGCAAACATAAGTGATCCCATTCGTTATATTCGTTAGCTAATATATGACCAGTCAAGTCATTCTCATGTACTCTTTGCATAATAATTATAAAAGCACCAGTCTTTGGGTCATTCAATCTAGTCTGCATAGCTTGATCCCACCACTCTAGTACGCCTTCTCTAACTGTGGATGATTCAGCTTCTCTTACGTTATGTGGGTCATCAATAACAATTATGTCTCCACCTTCTCCAGTTAGTGCTCCATCTACTGAGGTTGCTATTCTCTGCCCAGTCTTATCATTCTCAAATCTTTGCTTTTGATTTTGATCTGACGTTAATGAAAATGTATCTCCAAAATATTTCTTATACCACTGACTATCTATTAGTCTTCTGCACTTAACACTATCTCTTATGGATAATGAGCCTGCATAACTAGCAAATAGAAACCTTTTCTCTGGTTGTATTGTCCAAGTCCAAGCTGGTAGAGCTACTGCAACGCTTATAGACTTCATATGTCTTGGTGGTATATTTATTATAAGTCTTTTTATATCGCCTTCTACTACTGCTTGTAGATGTTCTGATACTGCATCAATGTGCCAATTGTCGTAGAAGTCTCGACCTGGTTCAATCGCTTCCCAAGAGTTTTTCGTGAACTCCTTCAATGATCTCTTCATTTCCTCTGCTTCCACCTTCTGTAGTAACTGAGGTAAGGATTGATTTAAGTTTGCTAAGTTCATTATTGCTTATCCTAGTTAAATCTATAACTTGCTTCTGCTCTATAATAGTTTCTTTCTCTATCTTATCTTGCCAACCTGCTCTGTTCTTTAAATAAAATATCATTGCAGTATTATCGCCTTCTAACGCTTTCTCATATAGCTTATTAGTTACTCTTTGTATTCCTCTGCCCTTACCTCTTTTTATAGCCTCTGCAAACTCTGTAAATTCATTCTGTTTATCATACAAAGTTGACTGCCCTATTCCTAAAGCTAGAGCTATCTGTTCCGATGTAAGTCCTTGAGATGCATAGGCTTCTGCCCTTTCACACATATCTTTTGTAACTACAAATTTAGGTCTACCAATCTTTTTGCTTGGCTTTTTAGTGTTTTGTTTCATTTTCATCTCTCTTCTCATGATAAACTAATACAAGAGCTTCACAGTTAGGACAAGATAAGTTAGTCAATAATGAGTGCTCTTCAGAGTCCATAGTCTCTACATCATGGTCTCCACCCCAAATTAATTCTGTGTTACATGCCCAACAATTCATATAATTTTACCATTTGCAATTACATCTCATCTCTAGAGTAATCGTAATTATTTTCTGTTTCAACTATTTCTTCATAGACCTTCTTTGAGTTACTGAAGCTGAAGAACTTCTGACCTATATGACCATAGATACCTTGCTCTCTAATCTTTCTAGTAATTATTTGAGTAGAGTTATCTTCAAAGTCTCTATGCACCACTAGAGCGGCATCACTCATGTTTGCCCAATGTGCAGAACCACTTACTTGATATAAATCTGGTGGTGGAACTACACCACTATCATTCCTCTGTAGTTTATGAGGATGAGCTACCATCCAAACTACTAATTGATGATTTCTTGCAAACTGCTGACACTTAGCAATTATATCTCTTATGTGTTCGTCTTCTCTTTTAGCATAATCTCTATTAGGACTGATCTGATTAAATGGATCAATGACTAAACCCTTTATACCAAACCTCTGCTTAGCTACTTTCGCCTTACTTAATATGAACTCAATGTCTGGTATTTCTTCTGTGTTCTCAATAAATTTAAAATGATTATCCAAGAACTCTATGCCATTGTTAAGTTCGTCTTGAGATATTCTAGCGTGCAAACCAATATCAAATGGCTTTCTACATCTTTTCTCTAGTAATCTCCTTATGTGATTAGGAGTTGAATGCTCTGGACTAAATACTGCAAAGTTCCATCCTTCATTCTCTGCTAGATTTAATAATATTTGATCTAAGAAGTTACTCTTACCATGATTAGGAATACCAGTAATTAAGTTAAATGTACTTGGCATAATCTTATATATTTTATCTAATTCTTTGAACCCAGTACTGAAAGCCTTCTGCTCATTGCCATCGTAAATGTTCTGCACACTGTCGTGATACTCTTTTACTCCATGCAATCCCTGGACGGGGAACTCTTCTGCATACTCTATACATTCTTGTAAAACTTGTATACCATCATTGATAAGGCACTCGTTTGCATCTTTGCATTGCCAATCATCAATTCTAGGGAAATTGACAACTTTACAAATGTCTTTACCAAATCTATGAATAATCTCCAACCTCAAAGCCTTGCCATTTTCGTCAGCATCTGTGGCTACAATAACTTCGTCTGCATCAAAAATCCATTTAGAGTGTTCAAACGCCATAAACCTTTTATCATCAGATTTAAATTTTGCTGTTTGAGGTGCACCATCTGGTAAACTTACTACGTTTTTAAAGCCAGCTTCATACAATGCGAGTACATCCATTTCGCCTTCTACAAATATAACAGACTTAATCGCAACATCTTCCCAATGTTTTTTAAGCATATCTATATTATACAAGCACTTAGTAGCATTCTTCTCTTGCAAGAACTTCTTATCTTTTGTTCTGCTTTTAATATTAACAATGTCTCCATCTAGATAATATGGGAAACATAGCTTTTGATCTTTAGTAAACAACTTAAATGTTTCAGCAGTCGCTTGTGATATTTTTCTATTATGCAACCAATTTATTGATCCTTGTGATAGATCGTGGTTTGCATTTGATACTATAGGTATTGGTGTGGCTAATCTTGGCATTGGTTCGGCAGCCTGAGTAAATCTATTATTATAAGAACCTTCTTTAACGCCACCAGTCCAATCACAGTGATGACACATCCAAAGAATTGAATCATTTGATACTGTAACTGATAGACAAGGGTCGTTCTTCTTTTTTCTATGTGGAGAACAGTTTGGGCATCTAGTTCTATGATCTCCCTCATAGTATCCATTTAAATGTATTCCTTGCTCTTGTGCTTTTTCTATCATTGTTTTTTCATTTTTGTTCATCATTTGTTTATCCTACTAATAAGTTTAAGTTTGTTTTTCGTTGTTTTGGTTGCTCTACATCGTTGTATCTCTTTTGAGATAACCATGTCTTTGCATGAGGAATAAATTTTTCATCTTTCCCCGCTTGCGACTTAGCAAATAATACTGTTCTCTTCAGCAATAATTCAAAGTCGATTTCTTTATTTTTCATAATAACACAAAACTTTTGAGAAGCTCCAAATTTATTATCGTTTGGTCTATTGGGATATTCTTTCCAAAATATCTCAAACTCCTTACTATATTCTTTTTTATTATGATAGGTTATTGGTGTTGCATTTTGCATAGGGGGTGGGGTGGCAATTTGCGACTGGGTATCTATAAGCAACTTATATATGTTACTTGTCTGTCTGTGATTATTGTTTTGAGTAAGCTGAAACCTTTTCTCAACTTCAATAAAGTTTAATTCTTTTAATCGTTTAAGTGAGCGAATAACTGTGTCTGTACTGCATTCGCATAGCTCTGCTATCTTCTTATGTGAAGGATAACAAGTGTTCTCTGCATCAGTAAAGTTCGCCAATATAATTAATATTAGCTTATCTGTAGAGTTACCTACTTTGACTTCTGATGCCCATTTTAACGCTGACCATGACATATAAGCTCCCCTGCTAATAAATCTCTGTTATAATTATTGGTGGATTATATGTAGCTAGAATTTTCTTTCTAAGCATATAATCTCTAGTCTTAGTTGCCTTAGACTTTACATCCTCTACTATTGTTTCACTGCCTCTCTTATATCTAAAATCCGCAGTGTATCTTCCTATCTTAACGCCATTTACCATAAGATCAAACTTTGGATGCAATTCTAAATCATTTATTTCTTTTGCTTTAAGTAAATACTCTAGCTCCACATACCTTTTTAATTCTTTCTTACTATCAAAAATCTCACCTTTATAAGTCTGCTTGATGGCGTTGAATTTGTTTCTCGTAAAAGTCATGCCCATTCACCTCATTATTAGTAAAGTCAAATATAATCTTAGCTTTGTTATATCTAGGCAAAGTTTCACCTCTACTCCATTTTTCAACATTTCTAAACGAAACGCCTATCTCGTCTGCAAATGACCTATAGTTGTAGCCATTCCTTCTAATCCAATCTTGTAATTGCATTTGTTACTCCATAAAAAAATACACACTAAAACAAAATAAAAATAATGTAAACTAAAAAAACTTATAAAAAGGGTTTGACACACATTTTAAATGGGAGTAAAAGTTTATTCATGGGTTGTCGATGAACTCGACCATGTACTTAAATGTATCGCAGTATACATAAGAAGTGAAAAGGGAAACATGGCAATCCATATTAATGAATAACGAATAAGGAGCTAAGTATGAAAAGTAATAATCCATTTAAAACTCATGGCATTGAGCATTTATCCCCAAGCAAAATAAATTTATGGGTATCAGACCCAGCTTTATTTATAGCTACATATTTATGTGGCATGAAGGGTTCGTATGGTGTGGGTGCATTTAGAGGTACTGCAGTAGAGTTCGCTTTAGAAAAGAAGATAAATAATCAAGACTTGCCACCAATAATTATAAATGATCTTTTGTATGGCAAGTTTGATAAAGAGTGTCTTGAGCACAATATATCTGAAAATAATGAGAAGCTAATTAAAGAAAGAAGTGCATTAGAGCTATACCTTAATTCAGCATTAGATGTATATAATGAGCTTGGTATACCTTCACACTACCAACAAAAAATATATTACTCTATACATGATGACTTACCTATACCATTTCTTGGTTACATAGACTTTGTTTTTGAGGATTCTATTAGAGACTTGAAGACTGTTGGCGTTAAACCATCTAAGTTTTCTTTAGCACATCAACGACAATTAGCAGTTTATTCTAAAGCATTTCCAGAAAAGGAGCTTTGGTGTGACTATGTAACTAAAAAAGAAGCACTGTCTTTCAAAGTACAGAATGTAGAGCAACGCCTAAAAGAAGTTATTAATATATCTTTTGGGTTACAGAAATTCCTAAGTATCAGCGATGATCCTTATGAGTTAGCATCCATGATTCATCCTAATTATGATAGTTGGATGTGGAGTGAAGAAATGAAAGAAAAATCAACTAAAATTTGGAGTAACAAATAATGAAGTACCAATCAGATAAAACTGACTTAGTATGTCAAGCTATAGAAGAGGCAAGAGTTGAGTTCTTACCTCTAGAAAAAAGTGGTGTTAATAATTTTTTTAAGAATAAAAAAGGTGACCCACATTTATACAGTACATTAGATAATATTTTTGATGCATGTATGCCAGCCTTATATAAGCACAAGTTATCAGTAGTATATCAAGTGCAGATTATGAGCACTGAAACAAGTTTAGAAAATGTGCTTACGACTACAATTACACATTTACCTTCAAATCAATTTATCTTATCTGCAACTACTCTAGGCAATCAAACTGCCAAGAGCCAAGATGTAGGTTCTGCTATAACTTATTTAAGAAGGTATCAGATACAAGCTATGCTTAATCTTGAAGCTGACTTTGAAGATGATGGCAACTTAGCATCTGGAAACAAAGATAATGAAACAAGCACAGGCAGCGGAATGCCAAAAAGACAATATGTCCTCTTTGATGCGAAAGGAAAAATACATAGTAGAGTAAATAGTTTTATTACCTATGTGAAAAGCCTTAACGAGCAAACCATGAAAAAGCATCACGAATGGGCATCAGTTACAATTATTCAGCTACAAGACATGATTGCTTGGGCAGAAGAGTTGCCAAAAGAGCATAGCAAAAACGCTAACTCAATGATTACAAAATGTAATAGTTTAATTAAATTTATTAAGGGAGAATAACATGCAAAGAGATAATACAAATTCTGGTATATTATATAAAAATACAGATGAATGGAAAATCATTCAACAAGGTAAATTAAATCTTGAGGGTGAAGAGCATAGGATTATAGGCGTAAGTCGTAAGAATAAAGATGGTCAGCCTATGGTAGAGCTTTATAGAGCGATTGGCACATTAAAGGCTAATGCTGATAAACAAGGAGAAAAGTCACCAGATGCTAAAGGCGTAGTAAATAAAGTCATGGATAGAGGTGCTATGACTATATCTGCTTGGAAAGAAACGTCAGAAGCTGGAAACGCTTACACTAGCTTGAAGACTAGAGAATTTACGTCTGATCAAGGCAACTCTATAGATAACGATCCAAATAGTGAAAAAAATGTGGTTAACAAAAGTGAGGAGATTAACGATGAAATACCTTGGTAAATTGTTAACAATATCTTCAGTATTACTTGTTACTGCTTGTAGTAGTCAGCCTAAACCTTTTACAGATAAGTTTAGAGCTAAACACAATACAGACGTAATAGTAGATAAGAAAGCACACATGATGCATAGGCAAGAAGTGATTAACGCCATAGAAGATTGCAAGACTGCTAATCTGCGACCCGTATTGTTCTATAGTCATAGGTATGTAAACGAAAGACCTATACCTATGATAGCTGATGTAACTTGTGCACCTAGATCGGGTTACTAAAATGCTGATACCAAAATCCAAAAAGATTAAAAATAAAAAGCATTTGGAATATGTAGCAAGACAAAGATGTTGCCTTACAACAGTCTCCGCTGATTGGTGTAATGGCAATGTCCAAGCACATCATTTACTCAAGCCATACTCTGGTAAAAGGGGTATGGGAATGAAAGCTAGTGACAATAATGTAGTTCCTCTATGTTATGGTCACCATGCAGAGTTACATGACAAAAATGGTGATGAAGATAATTTTTGGAATACTTACAATCTAAGTGAAGATTTTGGTAGAGAAGTGGCAGAATATTGGTGGAATTTATCACCTTATAACGAAGAAAGATTTAAAAAATGAACAAACAAATAATAACAGATGAAGACGTTTCTAAAGCAGTAGACTATCTTAGAGACACTGCAGAAGAAGCCGCCAAGAATAAATCAGAAAGAATATATCTAGAGGAATATAGAAAATCATTAAAGGCAATGATTATGAAAGATCATCTAGAAATGTCAGTTTCTGCACAAGAAAGAGAAGCCTACGCTAGTGATGAATATCAGAAACATCTTAGAGCTATGCAGATTGCAATAGAAAAAGATGAAAGGCAGAGGTTTATGAGGATAGCCGCAGAAGCTAAAATAGAGGCATGGCGTAGTATGTCTGCTAATTACAGATCAATCAAATTGTAATTCCATAAGGTCTTACCACTTTATGGATAGAGGTAGATAGGTTTTTTATTTGATTTCCCCTATCTACCTCGTAATAAAAAACATTTATAAAGGGTTGACTTATATATCTACATAACATATATAATAAGTAACGATTAACAAAATTAGGAGAAATAATATGAACGACTTATTAAACGATATAGCAACTTTGGAAAAAATTACAAAAATAATGCAATCAGAAGTTGGCTATTCAATTCCAGTCTCAATCGTATTACATGAGCTTAGAACTTTAACGAAAGAAAAAAAAGAGCAAGTTAAGGTTTTTGAAAAAGAAAATATGTCATATGAAAATTATGCAAAGCATATGGAAGGCGTAGGTCTTGATGATGTTGCTTAGTATCTTAAAATTTATGGGGGTTATAGCTTCTGCTATAGCTACCCTTTATGTATTGTATTATGCTTTTTGGTTTATATGCCTAATTGATAATGCTTGTTATAACGCTAACTTTGGAGTTTAAGCATGAAGGTAAAGGAATTTATAAAATCTATGGAAGTTTGGAAAAAGTCGTTTGATGATGGAGATCACGACATTAATCCATATGAATGTGAAATGGTTTTAAATCATCATCCATTATCAAAAAATGGCAAAGAACATGAACTAGCAGGGATTTTACAATTTGAAACTCTAAATAATACATTCGTTAATTTTAAAACTGAAGAGTATTTAAAGAAAGAAAAGTGGGTTAACGATAATACAGAAGCCTATATTGACGAAGATGGAAATTTAAAAATAAGGAATAAAAAAAATGAGGAATAGAAGAGTTGAAAGTATTAGAGCTAGTGCTCAATTTTTAAAAACCAAATCAGCAGATTATGGTCAACCTATGAATGTTTGGTGTCAAGAGTTCAGTCGAAAGATTATAAGAGATGCTAATTCATTAAATCGTTCTATGTTAACTGCAAGTGAAATAAATCATATTATTTATCTTGTTGAGATGTTTAAGGATATTGATGGCTACTATCACGATATATCTGATCAAAGATTAGAACGCCTAGAGAAAAAGTTGTCCTCTATGAAAGCTGAAGCTAGAGCAACTAAATATGAACTTAAACAAGAATAGGAGTGATTATGTATACTAGAGTTGTAACAAAATTGTGGCTTGGTAAATATGTAAGCATAAGAGATTATGAAGTTACTAAGGCGATCAAGCAAGGTGGATTAATTATAAAGCATGAAGATGAGAAAATGGTTTTAAAACCTGATGAGCTTTCTGCTTTAAAGCCTAATCCAAAACCAATACAATCTAAATTTAAAGGTACTTACAGACTAGTAAACATTACCTTTACACCTCTAACTAGCGATCCAAATCAAGGAGACTTTTTATATGACTAATGGTAATAATGAAAATGATGTAATACGTCATAAACGTAGAGGTTATTTAGCTTACTTTAAAGATGGTGTGCATGATGCTATCATTAATGAAAAGCAAGATATTGAGAAAACTTTCTCTGAATATTATAAACAAGGTTACAAGCATGGTCTTTACATTAGAGATAAATTGTTAATTAAGGAGATACCTTATGGCTAATATAATAGTAAAAGAAGTTTCAGATGAGGCTCTTCTACTAAAAAAAATTTTGCAAAAGTATAAACTTGATATAAAGCGAGATAAATTGTCAAAAGAAGAAAGCCTACAACATATAGAAAATATGGTGAAAATCTCTTCAATTATCTATGCTAAATTAGAATATGTAAGAAAACTATAAAAAAACTCTTTTTAGGGGTTGCATTATGTATCTACATATATTATATTAATTAAATAACGATTAACAAAAATTGGAGAAACAAAATGACTAAATATACTTTTTGCGAAAATACAATCTCTGACCTTCATAAAGATGCTTGGGGTTACAGACCATCACAAGGA
>Ga0208159_1000778_pt1 | contig 12381 bp, 15 predicted proteins | sample 9_EtaG_FD_184082 | JGI IMG/M metagenome (GOLD analysis project Ga0208159, IMG submission 184082) | Marine viral communities from the Subarctic Pacific Ocean - 9_ETSP_OMZ_AT15188 metaG (SPAdes) (version 2) | ecosystem: Environmental > Aquatic > Marine > Oceanic | place: Pacific Ocean | collected... | reverse complement strand
AAAGTAAAAGAAAAGAATATTCCCCGGTTATTTGCTGGTGGGATAACTAAAGTTAGGGATAGATTTAACTATCTTGAAAAACTTATTAGATGGGCAGGCGGAACTACGAGTAAAAATAAATTAAGAAATGAACTTGTTCGTTTAGAATTGGCTGTGGCTAAGAAGTTCAAAGGTAAAATGAAAACAAATTTTCCAATTAATTCAAGTCAGGCTAGAGCAAGGTATAAAGACTTTGATGGTAAAGTAATGCCCAAAGCAGGTAGCATCATCAATCAAGTTTGGGGGAAAGGGAAGTGACTTGGAAAAATATTCTCAAAGCCGTAGGCCTCACAATTGTTGGTTATTGGGGAACTTGGGGCAATGATACTAAATTACCTAAGCCTAATTCTGCAAATTATAATGTTTCTTTGGTGGCCGACAAGTTAAAGAACTCAGACTATTTACGAGGATATAGGGGCGTTTCGACTTGTCGAATTTGTCGTGAAAGAGTAGGTGCAGGGGAATTAACTAATTATGAGTATGTTTTCCCTAGTGGCCTTCAACACTACGTCGAAGAACACGAAATTGAACTACCTAACTTTTTAGTTGAAAGTCTAATGAAAGAACATACTCCTAGTCCAGAATTAAAGAGCATTAAACTAGCAAATGATAATAATTTACCACCAAATGTAATTAATCAACTTGCTGTTATGATTGATACTCCTATTAGTAATGAATGGTCTGCATGGTTAGAACGGACAGGACTAACAAATGAAGAAGCATTAGAGCAATATGATTTGACTCCTAAAGAAAAAGCAATAACAAGGGCGAGGATGAGAAAGTGACTTGGAGAGCAATTCTTAAAGCACCTCGCATTCCAAGAAAGAAAGGACAACGTGCTAACTCCAAAAAACACTCAGACCTTTACACAGACGAGAATCCCAAAGGAACAATTCACGGATTAGGATTCAAAGACGTTAAGACCGCAAAAACATCCGTTAGCAAAATTAAAAGAAGTGGTCGAAGTCACGCACATAAAACTCAAGCAGCAATCGCTATGGAACAAAGAGCAAGAGAGATGGGCAAATCATCTGAAGCAGCAGTTTATAGAAGATTCATCGAGCAACAAAAGAAAAAGACTCAGGAGAGGAAGAAATGACTTGGAAAGATGTTCTAAAAGCCCATTGCGGCACAGAAAGACACATGGAAAAGAAACTTGTCGGCAATCAAAAGAAAATTGATGCCGATAAAGACGGAAAGATTACCGGAAAAGATTTTGCTATTCTTCGAGAGAAGTCTGGCGACAATTTTGAAAAGTTCTTTAGGAGAAAGGAACAGACGCCAGATATTCAAAGCGATGGAATTAAATTTAGTAATCAAGGTGACTTAGATTATTTTAATCAACTAAAGGGTAGGCTCGGAACAAGGGCACAGTTTATGATTGAGTATATTAAAAGACAAATCGGTAACAGATTTGTCGGAAGGCAAAATATTGACCGTGGTTATCAACAAGCCATGAAGAAAAATGTTATCACTACTGCTAGACCAAAAAGCGCAGGCCTGACCGCTGAAGAATACAATAGAATGGAGGGTAAAGGTATGTTTGGTAAAAGCGATGAAATGCAATCTAAAATCCTCCAAGAAATTGAAAAGGAAGGTGGAGCATTGGGTATGAAAAACCTAAAACAATTTGGCGAAGAGGCTGAGATTAAGCGAGTTCTTGCTGAGATGAATAAAGAAGGTAAAGTCTTCTTACACGAAAATGGAGACATTTATACTCATAAACCTGTAAAGGGAATGGGTTCTAAAATGCCCGGCTTCAAAGGATTCCCTAAGAGATGATTAGATGAGTTGGATGGATATTCTTAAAAAGAGAGTCTGGGAAGGGACTCTTTCTAAGGATAAACTGAAAATTCTACAGAGAAATCCTAAACTAAAACTAGACATTCCTAAATTAAGTTACCCCAAAGAAGAAACAGAAATACCTGAAATTCTTAAGGTAATGAAAGAAAAAGAATTAACTCCTAAAGAAATGGACGTTGCTGACTTACAGCCCGCAGAATCAATGCTTAGTATTGTTGGGCAAGAAAAAGAAGACTATCAAGACTTAATCAAAGACATTAACTATTATGCTCTTTCTTTAAAAATGAAATATCAAAGAGCAAGACCTCACCAAATTTCGGATAAAATTCAAACAACTAAAACAAAAACTGACGACACTCCTGCATTTCCAAGTGGACACTCTATGATGGCTCATGGCTTAGAAAGAGTTCTAAGTAAAGAATATCCTGATAAGACAGAGAAATTAAAGCAAATGGCTAACAGAATATCTTTATCTAGAATGCAAATGGGAAGCCACTATCCTAGTGATTTAAAAGCAGGAAAAATGTTAGGATACATGATAGGTGATGCATATGACTGATTGGAAAGAAATATTAAAAGCAGTAGATTCAGCATATGAAAATATGCCAGAAGAAACTAAAAAAGCAATTAATAGTGCAAGAAAAATTATTGGTGTTATGACAAGATATCGAAGAAGTGCTGATACTAAAGAAAACGATTCAATTGTTATGAATTGGAAAAGAAAGGAAGGAAATATAGGCACTAGGTATGCTAAACTATACGTTAATGAAAAATTTACACCTTCGGATTATGACCAAATTAGTATCATGGTGCAAGGTAGTGTAACAGAAGGTCGAGTAACACGATTTAACCAAGAAATGTATTATCGTGATATACCGCAAAGTGTGACTCTTGAAGAAGTTAAAACTAAACCTAATGCGGAAGGTATCTTTGAAAGAAAATTTAAGTATAAGATTGGTTCTGATTTAATTTATGAAACTAATAAATTTTATTACGACCCATATAACTAGATTACTTTAGGAATGATAGACATGTCTGATTGGAAAGAAATTATGAAGAAAGACAAAAAAAATATGCGTGTTGGCCGCGTTTATCCTTCTGACCGACCCGAAAAGAAAATTATGACTCTTACTGACCAAGGTAAGAAAATTCACGCCGGAGCAAAGGGTTACGGCAACTATAAAAGGAAAGGAAAGAATCGTGGTGGTGGAACCCATAGAAGCGCAAAGCGACGTAAGAACTTCCGTGCGCGTCATAAATGCGACCAATGCAAGGGACCAATCCGAACTCCAAAATGTCTAGCCTGCAAGAAACTGTGGTGATATTATGAATTGGTGGACAATTATTAAATATGTTCCTGACCAGAACTTTAACGAGTTTTCTCCTTTTAAATCAAGCCATAATGATAGAAAGCCCCCTTCTTTCTTAGATGAGCCAAATAGAATTATTGCTAGTGACCATTACATGTTTAGGTTATATCAGCGCGGTATTCCTAGAAAACCTTCCCTTTTGAGAGAGTTTTGTAATAGAGTCACCATGAAAAGAAATAGTATTCCGAAAGATACTGCTTGTTGGTCTTATACCACACCCAATCAAAATGATACGACTATTATTCTTTATAGTTTCAATAGCCCCGGTAAAATGATTAGAGCACAACGTAGTAAATTTCCGGCTCCAGATGGAAAACCAACTTTATTATTAGAAAGTATCATGGCCGGTGGTTTTCCACCAAGAGGCCCCACATATGTTCCTATTTGGGATAATGATACTCCTGAACCTAGTAGAAAAAAGGGCCGAGATAGCGCACAAATGAGAAATATGGCTAGAAGAGATATGCGCGACACAAGAGGCCCCTCTAACCCATTCCAAAGAAGGTGAGATTATTTCTTGGTGGAATATCATTAAGGCCCATCCTCGCTTAGTCCAATTGCTAGGCGATGAAGACGAAAAGATTGTTCAGTTAGCAAATGAAGCAGAAGTCGTTGAACTTTTCAATGCTAGCAACCCCGACGTAAAGCCATATGAAACCCGTGCTGCAAAAGGATTAGAAAATGATTATCCTATTGATACCTTTTTTGGCGTAGTTAAAAGAGTCGAGGGTGAACCAAGACTTGTCGCGGTTGGCGGCTATGCAAAGAGAAAGGGGAAAAATGGAAAGACATTCGCATATGTAGGAGGTCTTCGTTCTGCTCTAACAGGCTACGGAAAAATGATTCGTGACCATTATGTAGGTCAATTACAAGGTATTCCTAAAATTGCAGGCTTTACCAAAAAGGGAGCAGAACGTTTCGATTCTGGAAACAGACCAGAAACTCACGAAGTTATTCCTGATGAAGTATTAGATTACTTTAGAAATGCAACAAGATATCACGCTTGGGACATTAAGAAGACAACGGATTGGATGGTGTGGATTTAATGGAATCTGCACCTCTAGACCTGCAAGAAGCGATGGACATGAAATTGTCCGCCACTTCTTTTCCCTATTTCTTTCAGCAGGTCTTAGGTTTTGACTTTCCATCTTATATTCAAGAATGGCACGATTTAATGAATAGCACACAAAGAACAGTCATTATCTGTTCCCGTGACCACGGAAAGTCTGTGTTTATGCACAGTTGGGTTGTTTGGAATCTAGTTTTTCAAGAGCCCCCATACCAAATGCTTTACATTTCATCGAACCAAAAGCAGACTCTCGTTCACATGAGAGACATTGATAAAATGTTCACCCATCCTTATCTTAAGAAATATAAGCCTGCTCGCGGTTGGGCGATTGGGAACATTACTTTAACAAATGGAAACCAAATCCTTGAACGTTCTATTGGTTCTCAGATTCGTGGTCTTCACCCACAAGAGATTGTGATTGACGACCCTCTAAAAGAATTCAGCATGTCGGCTATTCAAAAGGTTACTGATTGGTTTTATGGAGACATGATTCCTACACTTCACCACACCGCATCACTTCGCGTCATCGGGACACCTTTCAGTTACACAGATATTTACCAACAGTTAGCAGAAAATGAAGCCTATACTGTTAGAACTTATCCCTGTTTAAACGCATTGAACGAACCACTATGGCCTGACCGTTGGAACTATGATGCTCTTATGGCGCGTAAGGCTGAAATTGGAACACTTAAGTTCACAAGAGAATACATGTGTGTTCCTATTTCGACAGGCACAAGTTTATTCAATCCAGAATACTTAGATTCTGCTAAGAATAAAGACCTTGTTCTAAAACCAATGCGACGTGAAGGTTTCAAATATTTCGTTGGAGTTGACCCTGCTATTTCAACTGATGGTGACTATAACGTAATTACAGTTCTCGAAATGGATGAGAATGAGAATAAACGTTTAGTTTATATTGACCGAGCAAAGAACGTTCAGTTCCGAGACAATATTCAGAAGGTTAAACTCATCAACTCAATGTTCCGCCCTGAAGTTGTGCTGTTTGAAACAAATACATTCGCTAAGTCTTTCACACAGGAGTTACGTCAAGTCGCAGACATTAACGTTCACGATTTCAACACAACCCGTAGGAAGAAACAAGAAATCATTTTGAATCTTCAAATGTCTCTTGAGAATAAGAAGATTCACTTTCCATACGGTAATGAAGAGAGTCGAAGAGTTACGTCGGCATTAGTTGAAGAACTCTCTATGTTTGCTATTACCGATAACGGAAAATTCGAAGGCATTGGCGCACATGACGACATGGTGATGAGTCTTGCCCTAGCAAATGCAGCCACCTATCAGGCTTCAGAAGCGTTTATTCTGCTTGATGACTTGGACGTGTTCGGAGGGAACCCAACGACCACCCGAACCCAACGGGGCATCATGGGCTTGAATTTTTGACGCGGTTATAAGGGGGAAGAATCGTGAAGAAAATGCCGATGATTCCTAATTATAAGGAAAAAATGAAAACTGTTGCGTCTGATAGTTTGATTGTTCTTTCTTCTTATTCGCCTGATGAAGTAGAAAAGAACCCACATAAACCAACTAATCTTATGGATAAAACTGCTCGGGGTTCAACGGGATTTAAACCAACAGGAGGATTTTGGTATTCAACACCGAATGATTACAGTTGGTCGGAATGGAAAGTTAATGAAGATATGGGCGACCCTTCTCAGTATTATCTTTATGAAATCGCAAACCCTTACTTAGAAACAGTAAAACTAAAAACTGTCGAGGATATTGCTGAATTTACTAAAAGATTTGGATATGTGAAAGAAAAGTTCACTATGAGAGAAAGAAAATTAGTTCCTAAAAAAAGTAAGCGAACTTTTAAATTAAAAGTATTAAATGAACCAAGAATGGTAACCGAAATGATAGAAGTAGAATATCATGAATTCTTAATTGATTGGAATAAGGTCGCAAAAGTATATGGTAACATTCTATTGATGGGAAGTAAGATGCCCCATCATGTAGATTTTAAATATAGAGGAATGACTAAAGAGGGTAAAATTTCAGAAATTAATGGATTTACACCTTTTCAAACAACATGGGATGTTGACGGTGGAGTTATTATTCAACCTTTCACACCAAAACTTATACAGGTATTACATACCCCTGAATTAAAAAAGTGGCAAAAAGTCTTAAAGAGTTGATATTATGCCAACAGCAGAAGAATATAGACAAGCAGCGCAACAGATGGAGCGTTTAGCAGAATTAGAGGATGAAGAGAAACAAGTTGAAAGAGATGCAGAAGAAAACCTCGGAGTAAAGTTTGACGAGGTTAGGGCTTCACTTGATACAGGTTTTGTTCTTTCTGAACTTGAAGAGATTAACAAGTTATCTAATGACTTAGGTATCAATCTTACGGAAGCAAGAAAAAAACTAGGGGATTTCCCGGACACATATGTAGTTAAGGAACAAACAATTCCTGACTTAATCAAGAGCCTTAGAAAAGCAAGAAGGCAACTCAAAGGTGATGATAGAGATAGAATGACTAAAGCAATTGATAGTATGATTGATGCTTATTCTGATCATTTAGATAAGTGCATTGATTCTATTCATTGGTTGTCTCCATATAAAACTGCATTTCTTAAAATGAGATTCAACGAGAAAGATCTTGAAAAATTAAACAAGATGAAAGATAAAGACATTCGAAGAGAAGTCGTTGATTCTCTATGCAAGTATTGGGAAGCAGAACAAACTCAAAAAGGTATGGCTTACGGTAAAGATTACTCTCGCCTACATAAAGAAATGGTTCAAGCAAAAAGAGGGTTTAGAGACTCGATTGCTAAGATTACTACACAATCTTTAAATAAATCAAAGAAAGAAAGGGTTGAAGATTTCATCCTAAAAACTGTCTGTGAGAATCCCGGAATTGGAGCAGAACAAATTTATGATAAGATGCCTAGTGTTTTGCATAAGTCTGTTACTCCAAGGGTTATCAGCAAATCTATCAGAAAGTTAGATATTGTTAGTATGAATGGTTCCTATTATAAATTCTCTTCTGAAATTAAGAAAAATGTCTGGGCTTATACTGCTGCTTTTATTGATTCAGATGGCTACATCACAATGGATAGAAACTTCAACCCTCGCGTTGGTTTAGTCGCTACAGGCGAAAGAGGTAAGGCTTTCATGGAAGAAATGCATAAGAGCATTGGTTTTGGTCGTTTGCATCTTGACCAAAAGTCACCACAAGATACCCGTCCTGTTAATCGCTTAAACTTTTATTCACAGGATGATGTGCATAATCTTCTCACCAAATGTCTTCCTCACTTCCGATTAAAGAAAGGAAATGCTAAACTTCTTCTTGAGTTAGTTAGAATGAAGAAGTCATATAAGAAAGCGGATTGGTATAAAGACCGTTGCGGTGAAATTTTTAAGTTAATGAAATGGGAGAACCATAAAGACCACGTTGGTTTTGATTTTGCTAAGGAAGGTATTTACAAAGACGATATTCAAAAATATAGAGATAACTGTAAAATGTCAGTAATGGATCAATTAGAAAATGTTGGAACTATTATCAAATCAGAAAAACCAATTATCGAAAAGAAATCTTTTGATGATGGCATTAAAAATAAATTACAGGGGCGTAGTCATGCCTGATTGGACATATTATAGTTGTTGTTATGACCCAGAATATTTTGGTTCAACAGAAGCACCTTTTGGCTTTTGCTATGATTGTTGGGTAAAAGCAGGAAAACCTAAACCAATGGATGCCGACACCCTCTTGAACGATGAGGAACAAGCGACGGACGGAGGCGTTAATCATGGCTGAAGGACCAAGGCGTTTCTCCATTACCAACCTATTTAGGAGACAAACTCCTAAACCTGCCGATAGGCAAGTTTATAATATGGGTATTCAGGAACGCAGTTATCAGCACATGATGACGGGTCCGATTATTTATGCTCTTCATCAACAGTCTGTAATTGTTAGGACTTGCACAACTCAATTAAAACAAGAAACTTTTAGACGAGGATATGTCTGGGAAAAGTCTTTTGAAGCCTTATGTGAAAGTTGTGGAAAGGAACATCAAAAACCTACAGAAGAGTGTGGTCGTTGTGGCTCAACTAAACTTCGGAAGCCTGATGTTAAACAGTTGATGTATGCTGAAAAATTCCTAGAGGGCTACATTAATAAAGCAGAACAATTATTTATTGATGTTTTAAAGGAGTTAGAGGATGACCTCAACATTATGGACGATGCTTATATTGTTCTTGTTAAAGAATATTTTATTGATGGTAACAATAAAATTAGAATGCATCGAATCAAAGAGATGTTTCGTGGCGACCCCGTAACCATGAGCATTTATTCCGATGAAGATGGTATTAGAGGAACTAAGGGTTTTACCTGTTTAAATCACAGAGATATGCTTTCTGTTGAGCCTCACCAAACTTGTGAAAAATGTGGTAGCGCACTTCACCCGGTTCACTACGTTAATCGCGCTCATGGAAATGACCAATATTTCTTAGAGGGAGAAGTCTTACACTTTAGCAAATATAGCCCTTCTCGGCTCTATGGAACTTCTCCTATTCTTACTCTTTATAATCTAATTATGACGTTAATTGCTATGGAGAACTATGTTAATTCTTCATACACAAAGAGTAGAATGCCTCGCGGTCTTCTTGCAGTTCAAACTAGAAATATGGAATCCATGCGTTCTTTTTGGCGTTCTGTAAAAGAGAAGATGGAAGCCGACCCTCACTTTATTCCTGTAATGGGCATTGAAGCCGAGAACGGTAAGGGTGCTATCGAGTGGATTAAGTTTATGGACAGTCTAAAAGAAATGGATTACGTCGCAGTAAAAGATGATTTACGCGATAGAATTTCTGCCTTTTACGGTGTAAGCAAGGTCTTCATGGCTGATAACACAACTAGCGGTGGTCTTAACAATGAAGGTATGCAAATCCTTGTTACGAACCGTGCGGTCCAAATGGCTCAGAATGTGTATAACAATTACGTTTTCCCATATCTTATTAAGCAATTCGGCATCACAGATTGGAAACTTAAACTACCTCCATCTGAAGAAGAAGATGAAATTGCTGTTCTTCGAAAGCGTGAGATTGAAATCAACCTTGCCGCATCTATGAAAAATATTGGCTTTGAAGTTGATATGGATGAAGATGGAGCATTTACTTTTAAGAAACCTCCGCCTGAACCAAAACCTGAAGAACAACCTGAAGGTGAAGAAGGTGCTAAGGTTGACCCATTAGCAGGTTCAAACGTTGACCAACGCGACCTCGATGAAATGCAAAGACAAGCCCTACAGGGTGGAACTCCTAAGCCCCAAGAGAACCCACCGGCCACAAGGAATAAAGCGCGGCAAAGCGTGGGACCGGATAAGAGATTCACCGGATTACCTGAAGACGCGGGTAATCAAAACGTTGATAGAAGAAGCGAAAGGAGGATTCCTTGATGTGGAAGAATGAATTAAGGAAGGCAGAAAGACTTAATTCTTATGATGAAACTAATGCCTTTGCAATGGTTCTAGTCGAATTAGCAGTATTAAAGAATGTTAGTGATATTCTTAATTTTTATGAAAAACCATATAAATACCAAAACATGTATGAAGAACTGCTGCAAGTAGTTGAGGATTATTACGGAGAACCTGCTTCTATAACAGAAATTGTAGATGTAGAAGAATTAGGCGAGTTAGCATCTAAAAAAATAAGAGGTGATTAAATGACTGAAGATTTAAGACAAAAAGAAATTGCTCTCCGAAAGGAGTTAGCAAAGGTAAAAGCGCAGAATGCAAACGCAGATAGAAGAATTACTCCCAATCGGGATTTTTCTATGGGTGCGGCTCCCGACACAACTCATAAGTCTATTCCTACTTCAACGGACATTCCTGATGTAATTAGTCTTCCTCCACGTCGTCGTGGAAAGAAAGAAAATATTCCCTTCTGAGGCGATTAAATGTCTTGGATGGCTTCCCTTTCTAACTCTTCCTTTCAAGAGTTAGTGAATGATATTTACTATCATTTAACAGGTGATATCCTAAAAGCCGAGGGAGACATTACTGTTATTAGACTTCTTGAAGTTCTTTACGACAGTAGAGATATTGATGCTATTCGTTCCATTCTTGAAATGGAAGAACAGATTTCTATTGGTGAAGGCAGACTACGCCAACAAAGTGAAGAGGCTAAAAAACTAAAAGAAACTCTTGAAGCCTTTACTCAACTTCAAGAAGCGCAGAAGAAATTAGAATCCTTGACCGTTTCTCTAAGAAGAGAAAAAGCAAGAAAGGGTGAAGAGTTTAACGAAGAGGAAGTTGAAAATTTAACTTCTTCTATTTCTACGATTAGGCAGGAAATCAAGTCACTTAAATCTAAGACTAAGGGACAGTCAGCGGAGAATGTATTACAAAGACTGAGGCAATTAGAACCTAAGTCAGATGATAGAATTAAAAGAGAAAAAAGAGGAACTTCTACTAAAAGAGACTTTACTGCTATTTTAAATAGAGTTTTATCAAATGAAAATAAGTTAAAAATTACTTCAACTGTTGCATTAACCGACAGTCAAATTAATGCTCAAGTAAAAGAATATCAAAAAGTTTTGGAAGAATTTGCTAAAACTGTTGGTGAGTTGGGTGATGATTTTTCAGAAATCACGGACAGTTACGTTTCACAATATAGAAAAGATTTAGAAAACTTTGATACTGACTTAATGCTAATTGCTAACGTTAGAAAAAGACTTTCGCAATTAAAAAGTCAACAAAAAATGTATGTCGCTGAACTCGGAAAAAGAAAGAAACAATACGAAAAAACCGGAGAGCAGAAAGAAGCAGAACTTCTAGCAAGTTCTAAAATTAACCTCGCTATCACTACTGATAGACTTAGAGCAATTCAGGCTCTTATCCCTAACTTAACTAATTTAAAAGGAGCAACTCTCCCAAAACCTATTAAAAGAAAAGAGGAAACAATTCCATTTGATAAAGCAATTCTCCTCAATCTTCCTCTTGTTGTCGAAGCACTTCGTTTAACAAGTGATGCTTTAGATGCTGCATTGTCTTCAAATAGAGATATTCCTCAGCAGAAAATTGATCAAATTAACAAATTATTAAAGAAAGGTAAGAGTGAACTTATAGAATTACAAAAGAAGGCAGTAGAGGTTGAAAAAGAATTTAACGCCAAAATGGAAATTATTGAAGACTTTACTCAAAAGATTTTTAATCCGGGAGAAGGTAAAGAGATACCGACTCTTAGACAATTCCCTGATAGGGGAAGATACAGCAAAACGGGAAAAATTTCTAGTAAAAGTAAAATTACCGGAATTGGAATCGGAGAGGGTTCTATCCAAGAAAGTTATTTAACCCTTTTAAAGGAATTTGCAAATATTACAGACCGATACTCACAAAGAAATAGTCGGGCACAAAACAATCGTATTTTTGCTGACTTCTTTAGAAACTCTGCCGCCTATCCATTAGTCGGTAAAGTAATTGATATTGTTCGTTCACCAACTCAAGATATTGATATCTTTTATGAATTAAAAATAAATAAGGCCGGAAATATTGTTGAAGCCACTAGATTTAGGAGTTATCAAAAAGGCTATGACGACGTAGGAAAATATCTAAGAAAAATCTTAGATAACTTAACTGCAAAGAGTTCAATTATTTCTGATATGTCTTTATTTGTTAAAGATACCTTGGGCATGGCTCCTTTTTCTCAGGGGAAGAAATCTAACCTTATGGAAATGCTAAGGGCCGAAAGAGAAAATCTAAAAGAGCAAAGGAAGCAATCGAGAGCGTTAAAGAAGACGCCATTTAAGAAAGTGGAAAGACTTCTTGATGCTTCTAGAACTCTTCCTGCTATCAAAAGAAGTGAATTTAAAACACTTCTTACATTGAAGACTTTATTAGATGAAGATGATGGTAGTGATGAAAGCCAACAAGCACTTCACAAACTTTTACTTTCTGATGCAAAATATAAGAACAAGGTTGCTTCATTGTTAGCAAAAATTGATGAGGCGAAATTTCAAATTAAAGGTAACTTTTTGAAAATGTCGGAAGAAAAGAGACAGAAGTTGTTTGAGGAAGTAATTAGAAATAATTCTGATACACTATCTGGTGCTATCCCTAATCCTAAAAGTTATGAAGGAAG
>Ga0208159_1000776_pt1 | contig 12427 bp, 6 predicted proteins | sample 9_EtaG_FD_184082 | JGI IMG/M metagenome (GOLD analysis project Ga0208159, IMG submission 184082) | Marine viral communities from the Subarctic Pacific Ocean - 9_ETSP_OMZ_AT15188 metaG (SPAdes) (version 2) | ecosystem: Environmental > Aquatic > Marine > Oceanic | place: Pacific Ocean | collected... | reverse complement strand
CAACTTATCCTGATGAATGTGAATATACTTATGGCCCAATAGCAGTTGGTTGTTCACATATATTAGCTTAAAAAATAAATTATGACAGAATATAGTTTTCAAGATCGTATATCAAGAAGCGCTGAAGCTAAAAGGCAAAGAGCAATATCAAGAGGTATTATATCTACTTCTGTTTATAATAATGAAGAAAAAATTATTAAAAGTATTATTGTGGGTGATGATGCGTATAGTAATACACTAAATTCTTCAGGTGGTAATGTTCGTATAAAAATATCTGGGACTGCTAACGCTATGTTTTCTATGACTATAGTTGATACTTCTGGCTGTGATATTTTAAGAAAAGAAATAAAAAATGTTAAAGTAGGCACAAAAGGTATTTATAATTTTTATCAACAATTTCCTTCAATACAATCTGTTAAAAATTCAAAAGGTAAAATACCAAAAGAAACTTATACGATAACAGTTACACCTAGCGCTGATACTAAGTTTTCTAATTATATAGACGCTAATCCTTATGTTGTTACAATTGAACAACGTGTTAAATCAAAAATAACAATTGCTCATTACGAAAACGGTACAACTGGTTTAACTTTTACAGCTCCTGCAAAATCACAAACTGGCGAAGCAAATCAGGCTAGTAATTATCAAGATTATACTGATATTAGTTTTCCTATAGCTGTTAAATATAGTAGTTATTCAGCTGGTAATATTTATGTTAAAAGCACTGACTTTAATACTAATGTTATAAAAAACAATACTATAAAAGGCATAGTTTTTAAAGATGGCAAGACTGGTAAGAGTAATACTTATGAATTTGGAATAGATTCAAACAATGATTATGTTGACGGTGTTGTTAAGGATTTTGTTGGTAAAAACTTTGAAGAAAGAGTAAAAGATACTATAACAGTAGGATCAAAAGCTAGTTGGAAAATAGAGCATGAAAAGTTTGTAATACTTAGTTTAGATAAAGATGGTAATGTTTTAAATTTTGATAATTGTAAAAATAATAAAACTAAAATATTTAAACTAAATAATACTTTAGATATTTTTCCTAACATGCAGGTAATTGGAGATAATATAATAACTTCTGTAGCATCTATAAGTGCTTGTGGTGAAAAAGTAACTTTATCAGACGAGCTAGTTATACAACCGCATACTGTTTTAACGTTTATAAACAAAGGATCTGCTATAGTTACACAAACTGGTCTTGATAGAAAGCCTGATAAAAAAACTATAACTTTTAATACTAGCGTTAATATACCAGATAGAACATTGGTTACATTTGATGATGATACTTCTGTAGTAAAAGGAACTATAACTCAAGCAGGTAGTGGTAATACTGGTAATGGTGATGCTAATGATGTAGATTTAACATGTACTGTTTCTATTAAGAAGTTTGGTAATAAACCTGAGTTAATTTATGCTTTAGATATGAGTAAAATTATTTCTGTAAAACCAAACGCTTATAATCAAAGTGTTGTTACTGCTAAAAATACAGCTATATTAATAAACATGATAAAGTTTGATAGTGATACTAATGCTTCTAGTAAAACAGGTAGTGTTGTTAGGCCACCTAGCCACGGAGCATTATCATCTTATGCTGCTAGCTCAGACTCTTTTTTATATACACCTAATAACAGCTTTACTGGTAGTGATTCTTTTACTTTTACTATGAGTGACGGTACAAACACTAGTGATGAAAAAACAGTTTTAATAGAAGTTTTAGAAGGCGCTTCTGGAACAAGTGACGTATTAGCTTAAAAATAATAAATATGCCAATAATACAATTAACATTTAGAAAAAGAATAAACGTTTCTGTACAACCAGGTGACTTGGTTTATTTTTCAAATCCAACTTCTATTGGATCTGCTAGAGCCTGGCCTGATGAAGGTGGTGGTACTACAACACCTCATTTAACAAATGATCAAGCAGATATAATTTTAATAGGTCCTGTTCAAAACATAAGCGAACGTATATTTGAACCATTAGATCCGCAAACTCAACAACCAACAGGAGAGCAACAAATTTTTACAGATGTGTTAGCTGATATGAATCAAGTTTTATTTAATCAATACTTTGCAGAATTAAGACCTCAAAGCTTTATAATGTTTAGTAAAGATAATAAAGCGAACATGGCTAATATGTTAGGTTACTATGCTTCTGTAGAGTATAGAAATAACTCAACTGATAAAGCAGAACTATTTGCTACAGGTATCGAAGTACATGAGAGTAGTAAATAAGTGGTAAAAAGTGTGACTATATTAGATATAAATTAAATTAAATTATGTCTAAAGAAGTATCAAAGAATACAAGAGAAAAAATATTAAAGCTTGAAAATAGCTTAATAAACAATGCTGACGGTATAAATATAGAAGGTACTGGTAAAGAAATAATAACTGACAGCAAAATAGCTCCAATAAAACATAGTTTTGCAGATCAAGTTTATGTAAGACAAATGGATATGAAAAAAGGTAGCGTAGTAGTTGGAGCAATACATAAACATTTGCATGTTTGGTTTTTATTAACCGGACATATTACAGTAGCTACAGAAGACACAACAGAAGATTATATAGCACCTTGTTATACAGTGTCAACGCCTGGTGTAAAAAGAGTTATACTTGCAAACGAAGACTCAATATTTGTAAACGTACACAAAAATCCTTCTAACACGCAAGATATAGATCAATTAGAAAAAGATATAGTAGCTTTAAATTATGAAGAATATGAAGAATATATTAACAAAAATAAATAAGATATGAGTTTTGCAGTAGTAGCAATAGTAGGGGCAAGTGTAGCTGCGGCTGGTAGTTTAACTAAGCTTGGCATGAGTTTAGCTGGTAGAGGCGATAGAATAAGAGAGCAAAAAGCAGCTAAAGCTAGACAAGAAAAAATGATGCGTGAGTATGAAAAATTAGACACTAGTAATATTTATGCTGATGTAAAAAATCCTTATGCAGATATAGAAACTGAGTTTGAAAATGTATATGAAGATATGACTGTTAATCAGCAACAAGCACAGTTTGAAAAACAAATGGCACAACAGCAGCAAGCTAATATTATGCAACAAATGTCTAGTGCGGCTGGTGGTAGTGGTATTGCTAGTTTAGCTCAAGCTATGGCTAATCAAGGCCAGTTACAAGCTCAAAGAGCTGGTGCTTCTATTGGTATGCAAGAGTCGCAAAATCAAAGACTAACCGCTCAAGGCGCACAACAAGCTAGATCTATGGAGCAACAAGCGTTAAGAACACGTATGGCCGGTGAAGGTCGAGCGCAAATGCAAAGATTAAGAGGTGAAGAACAATCAAGAGGTTTAGAGTATCAAAAAACAGGTACATTGCTCGGTATGTCACAACAAAGATTAGCTGCTGCTAATGAAGCTAGAAGACAAGCTAAAGCACAACAAATGTCTGCTGTTGGAGATATAGCTAACCTTGGCGCACAAGTTGCTAGCGCAGGTATAAACAAAATGCCTGGTGGTGGAACACCACAAACTTTTGGACAAGGTGATATGCAAATGATGACTCCACCAGGTGGTACCGTACCAGTTATGACACCTACAGATAGCGGTGGAAATCCTGCACCATCTCTTAACTTAAGCGGTGGTGGATCTGGACAGTACTTAGACTATTCAGGCGGTACAATTCCATCTTCACCTTACAATTTTAAAAGAAAAAATAAAAAGAAAAAGAAAAAATAAATTATGGCTGTAAATTATAATCCAAATGTAGCTTTAATAAATGGTGCTGCTGCTATAGGTAGAAGCACTATGCCAGCTGATTTATCTGGTTTAGATAAAGTTATAGAAGGTGGTAGAACAATGTTAGAAAATGCTAGAAAAGAAAGGCAAAAAATAGATGATATGCTTAACACTGCTGCTGATAAAGTTTTAGCTAAAGCAGGTGGTTTAGGTGAAGAAATGTTTAGCTACGCTACAGATCAAGTAGAAAAATATAAACAACAATATTTACAAGGAGTTAGTACACGTGGCCCTGAAGGTGATAAAATGAAACGTGCTGCTATGAATAAAATGATACAACTTTCTAATTTTTCACAAGAACATAAAGAGTTAAATACTATTTCTGCTGAAAACTATAAAAACGGTATGTTTTCGACTGCATTAAGTAACGATCAAAAAACAATATTAACTTCTATATTTGATGAAAATTATACGCTTGGCGAAAACTCTGATGGTGATATGGTTTATAATATAAATGTTGGTGATGAAACTAAACAAGTTACTTATGATGAGTATAGAGAATTAACTAGTTATTTAAAAGATGAAACACTTGGTAATACATTTAGAACAACTAGACAGTCATTTTTAAAAGAAAGAGATTTTAAATATGATGAGTTTAAGCATGCTATAACGCAAGCAATACCAAATAATGAGTTAAAATTTAAGCTTTCTATACATGATGACATTCAAGGACAAAAATTTCTTGAAATGATAATGGAAGATAAATCATTGACTGATGATGTTTTACAAAGTATAGCTAACGCAGATCCAAACGACAGTATTACAATAGATAACTATAATAAAGCTGATACAAAAGCTGCTATAATAGATGCTATAGTTAATCCTGATAACGACGCTTTTGATTTGCAAAGATCAAGAACAATAATGGCTGAAAAATTAACTACGGCTGCTAAAAGAGCTCATGATGATAGTTATGCTAAAATTGATGCAGAAAGACAAAGAGAGATTAACGCTTTACAAGGTGACAAAAATAAGGAAAGCAGGACTCTTGATGTTCCTTATGGTGTAGGTTACATAGCAAGAGAAAAAGCTGAGTTCTTTTTACGAGATATAAAAAACAAAGAACCAGATATTGTAAGTCCAGATGGTAAATCATATGTTTTTAAACCTGATATAAATTCATATGTAGAAATTCAAGAAGATGGAAAACAAGTTCCAGTTACAAACAGAAGAATGCTTCAAAACGCTAGAATTTGGGGGCATGGTTATAGAATAGAGGATTTTGAACAAAATACTCAAGCAGCTTTAGAAACTACTACTGACAAACCTGAAAATAAAAAAAATCCTGAAGCAAGTAAACAAGTTAGAACAGGAGGTACATCTGGAAAAATTTAATATATGTTTGAATTAAACGGAGTAAAATTAACATTAGAACAATTGCAAAATCATGCCAAAGAAAAAGGTTATGATTTTAATCAATACATGAACAACATGCGAGCGGCTGGTCTAGTAGAGTTAGATAAAAATATTGGTCGCTCTCCTACTAAAACATTTGAAACTTTTACTAATGTTTTAAAAGCTATTCCACAAATAGTTACAGATAGTGAAGAAAGAGCTGAACTAGCTAAATACATGAAAAACAGAATAGATAATATACCTGAATCTTTTCAAACAGCTTTAATTTCTTCACAAGCAGCGGCTAGAGATTTATTTACAGCTGACTTAGATAACTTAGGTTATAATGAAAAACAAAAAGAAATAAGAGAAAAAGCAGAAAAAATAATATTAGAAAAATATAATAAGTTAGATGAATTAGAATTTAAAGACACTGGTAAAGGTATAGTTGCTGGGGCAAAAGAAGGTGATGCTGCTAGTTTAATAGCTGGTGTTTTTGGAGCTGGCGTAAGTATGGCAGAAACAGCTATACCAGCTTTTTTAACATTTGGAGCATCTTTACCTATACAGGTAGCAGCACCAATGTATACAGAGTATAATAAAGCTAAAGCAAAACAATTATATGGAGATGATCCAAATGCTATTGAACAACTAGTACAAAACGATCAAACAGAAATAGCTGTACCAATGGCTTTAGGTGCTATTGCTACAGGTTTAGAATACGTAGGTTTAAAAGGAGTTACAAAATATATACAATCAATTCCAGGAAAAGGAGCTAAGCTAGCAAAATTAACTTGGGTTAGCTCTGGTGAGGGTTTTACAGAAGTGGGACAACTAGGTGTTGAAAAATTAAATAGCGGTTTAGGTGGTGGTAAATCAATAGAAGAAGCCTCAGCAGACGCTTGGGATGCTATGACTAGTGACGAAGGTTTAGAAATGTGGTTTAATGGATTTTTAGGTGCAGCACAAATGAGTGCTGGAGGAAGAGCTATAAATAGAGCTTTAAGAAATGATAACGCTAGTATAAAAGATATAAATGATAAAATAAATAATTTAGCTAAATTAAATAATCAAAAATATAACACAAGAAATAAAGATGTAAAAGAATCTATAGATCTTGAAATAAAAGAAGCTGAAAAAGATTTTAAAAATTACTTAAATAATAAAAGAAAATTAGCTAATGTTTTAACTAATGAAGAAAAAAATTCTTTAATAAGTATTTTAAATGAAAAAGATAATGTTAAATCTAAAGCAGAAAGTCTAAAATCTCAACTTGAAGCAGGAAATATTAGTAGTAAAGAGTTTGGTTATGCTATTAGAGGCTTAAACAATCAAGACAAAAAATTAAGTAATCAATTAGCTGATATACAGTCTTCTGCCGTTGGTAGAGCTGCTGAGCAAACAACCGAAACAGTTAAAACATTTATAAAAGAAGGTGATTTACAAGGTAAAGTTACTGAAATGACTTCTGATGAAATATCTAATATAAAAGAAGAAGGTTTTGATTCAAAAGAAGCAGCAAATCAATTTGGTTTTATAAGACAAAGTACTGATGGTAGTTTTGAAATAGTTTTAAACAAAGACAAACCAATGGTTGGTACAGCTGCTCACGAATTTATGCATGCTGTATTATTTAAAACTTTAGGTAATAATCAAGAACTACAAGATAATTTAGGTAATGCTTTAATAGAACATACTGCTAAATTAGGTGGTGAAACTAGTATGTTGAGTAGAAGACTTATGGCTTATGGTAAGTACAACAAAGAAGGTGTTTTTGAAAGAGATGCTAATTTTGGTGAAGAAACCATTACTATTATGTCTGAAGAGATTATTAATGGTAACTTAAAGTTTAACGAAACTTTTTTTACTAAAATAGGTGATATAATAAGAAGATTTAGTCAAAATTATTTAGGTAAAGAAATTACTTTTGACACTGGTAGAGATGTTTATAATTTTGTAAAAGACTACAGTAAAAGCATTAAAGAAGGTAAAATAAATAAAGCTATATTAAAAGTAGCTAAAGAAGGTGCTGAAGGTAAATTAATACCTAAAAAAGCTGATCCTAAAGCCGCTACGCAAATGTCTAAAGAAGCTTCTGATAATGTTCAACGTATATACGATAATGTCGGAGAAAAAGGTGCTATGGATATTATAGCTCAATTTAAACCTATAGTAAATAAAATAGTAGATAAACGTAGAGACGCACCAAACTTTGATAGACAACTATTAACAGATGAAATAGAAACTGGTAAGCGTGGTATATTTGATTTAATTAGAGAATATGATCCTAAATCTGGCGTACCATTAGCTGCATATATAAATAAGTTTTTACCAGCAAGAGCCATTGAAGCATCGAAAAGAGTATTAGGCGAAGAGTTTACACAAGACGTTACAGAAAAAGTTGATATAGCTGCTGAAGAGGTTACAACAGAGGTTAAAGCAAAACCTAAACCTAAAAAAATAGTTTTAGCTGATAGATTAGGTATTACTGATAAAGTTTCAAAAGCTATTAATAAAATAATACCTAGTTTAGATATAGATAAGCTAACGTTTAAAACATTAAAAAATAAAGTGCCAGAAATAGTTGGTGATTTATTTGGCATAGCTCCAAAAAAATTAATTACAAACGCTAATATAACTAAAGGTGAATTACAAAAATCACAAATGTTTATTAGTAAAAATGCTGACTTATTAATTAACATGTTACCTGAAGGTGCTACTACTAGTGGAACAGCTACAGGTATACCTAATAGTTTATTAAAAGCTTTTTACACTAAAACAGAGAGAGCTAAAATGGCTAAAACTGGTAGTAAAGCTGGTTTAGCAGTACAACAAAAAAACGATATAAATAGAAAACAATTTTTAGAAGTATTTGGTATTGTTGATGGTAAGCCTAATCGTAATGATAGAAATACATCAGCTAGAGTTTTAGCTTTAGCTAATACTTTAGGTAAGATGATAACAAATCAAGCTGTTAGATCTGAACTTGCTAAAACAAAAGCTAATGAAAAAGCTATAAGTAAAATTGCTGAAGGCAAGTCTATTAGCATGTTTAGTAAAGATGCTAATACTTTTAATATTGATGGAACTATAGACAATTTATTAAGTATTCATGCTGACAAAGTTGGTAGAAAAACATTTAAATTAAGAACAGAGCAAGATGTTGATTTATATATAGAAGCTTTAATAAATGATGTTTTACCTTTAATGCCTAGAAATTTTTGGTTTGGAAAAGAAGAAGGTATAAGTGACACTGGTAGTGAGTTTACACCATCTGATAGAGTTATAGATATACCAAAATCTAAAAAACAACAAAGAAAAGATCTTTATGTATATTATAAACAACAAATAAACGCTTTAAATCAATTACCAGATGAAGCTTTTGGCAAGGACATTGGTGTTACTGATTTTTCTAGGCCTAGTTATAGTAGTTTATTTGAAGGTAAAAAAGGCGTTCAAGTTGATAAAATAAAAGAAACTAATCAAAGAACAGCTAAAATACATGAAGCTTTATGGTCTAGAATATATGAAGCTATACAAAAAAATCCTACTAAAGCAGCTGCTATAGGTAATTATTTTAAATTAGTTTCAAAACAAAACAATCATTGGCATAGAGCAGCCGCTGAAATAATTGGTTATTCAATAAACCCAAAAGGTACAGCTAAAAAATTATACGAGTATGAACACGCTATGCCAGCTAGCGCGTCTTATCTTTATTTAATAGACGGTGCTTTAAAAGGTTATGATTTTAAGTCTATTTACAAACCAGTAATGGATAATTTTAAATTAATAGCTTTAGATGCTGCTGAGAATAAAAAACTTAATGATGCTGGTTTGGCTGATAGAATGCCAGAAGGATGGAACACTACAGATAACAAGTGGTGGGAAAGATATTTTAATGACATTGTTGATATAGATCCAAACTCTATAGTTGGTTTAGATGGAAAAACATTTAGCAAAACCTATAGTATACCTCAACTAAAGCCTAAAACAAAATATAATAAAACTCTTGTAAATGCTGCTTTGAAAGCTAGAACTACAAGTTATTCAAAAGAATCTAAAGGTATTACAGTATTAGACTTTGATGATACACTAGCTACAACAGAGTCTTTAGTTAAATACACAGCGCCAGATGGTGAAACAGGTACTTTAAATGCTGAACAGTTTGCTAGCACATATCAAGACTTACAAGATCAAGGTTATACGTTTGACTTTTCAGATTTTAATAGAGTTGTAAAAGGTAAGTTAGCACCATTATTTAATAAAGCATTAAAATTACAAAAGAAGTTTGGCTCAGAAAACATGTTTGTATTAACTGCTAGACCGCCAGCCGCTCAACAAGCTATATTTGACTTTTTAAAAGCTAACGGCTTAAATATACCTTTAAAAAATATAACTGGTTTAGGTAACAGTACTAGTGAAGCTAAAGCGCTTTGGATGGCTGATAAAGTATCTGAAGGTTATAATGACTTTTATTTTGCAGACGACGCGTTACAAAACGTGCAAGCTGTTAAAAACATGCTTGATCAGTTTGATGTTAAATCAAAAATACAACAAGCCAAAATTAAGTTTAGCAAAGATATGGACGGTGAGTTTAATAAAATACTACAAGATGTTACTGGTATTGAATCAAAGAAAAGATACTCACAAACAAAAGCTAGAAAGCGTGGTGAAGGTAAAGGTAAGTTTAGATTTTTCGTACCACCATCACACGAAGACTTTGCTGGTTTACTTTATAACTTCATGGGTAAAGGTGAAAAAGGTAATAAACATAGAGAGTTTTTTGAAAAGGCTTTACTTAAACCGTTAAACAGAGCATATCAAGAACTAACAGCTGCTAAGCAAGCTATAGCTACTGATTATAAAAACTTAATAAAACAGTTTCCTGATTTACGTAAAAAACTTACAAAGAAAACACCTGATGGTGATTACTATTATTCAGATGCTGTTAGAGTTTATTTATGGGATAAAGCTGGGTTCGAAATACCTGGTACTTCAAAGACTGATGTAAAAGAATTATCTGATTTAGTTAAAAACGATCCTGAATTACAAGCGTTTGCAGATACTATTGGTAAAATATCTAGGATGGATGAAGGTTATATAGAACCAGGTGAACATTGGGAAGCTGGTGATATAAGAACAGATTTAGCAGATGCTACAGGTAGAGTTGGTAGAGCTAAGTTTTTTAACGAGTTTCAAGAAAATGCAGATATAATATTTAATCAAGAAAATTTAAATAAAATAGAAGCTGCTTATGGTGCTGATTTTAAAGAAGCGTTAAAAGATATATTATATAGAACTAAAAACGGTACTAATAGAACTGTTGGTCCAAACAAAATAGTAAATGGCTTTTTAGATTATTTAAATGGATCTATCGGTGCTACAATGTTTTTTAATGCTAGATCAGCTGTATTACAGACGTTATCTACTGTTAACTTTATAAACTTTGGTGATAACAATATATTTAAAGCATCGGCAGCGTTTGCTAATCAACCACAGTTTTGGAAGGACTTTAGCATGATATTTAATTCTGATGTATTAAAACAAAGAAGAGCTGGTGTTGCTTTTGATATTAATGCTAATGAAATAGCTTCGGCTGTAGGTAAATCAAAAACAGCAGCTGGTAAAGTTAGAGCCGCTGTAAAATATTTATTACAAATAGGTTTTTTACCTACACAAATGGCTGATAGTTTTGCAATATCATTAGGTGGTGCTAGCATGTATCGTAATAGAGTTAATACATATAAATCACAAAGTTTATCACAAAAAGAAGCAGAAGCAAAAGCATTTACTGATTTTCAAGAAGTATCAGAAGCTACACAGCAGTCAGCTAGACCTGACATGATTTCACAGCAACAAGCATCCGTGCTTGGTAGATTAATACTAGCTTTTCAAAATACACCATCACAGTATGTTAGATTAATTAAAAAAGCTGGTTTAGATTTAATTAATAGAAGAAAATCAAAACCATATACTAGTCAAGTTAAAAGTGACATGTCTAATATATCAAGAATAATATATTATGGTGCTGTACAAAATATAATATTTGGTGCTTTACAAACAGCTTTATTTGCAATGTTGTTTAGTGAAGATGATGAAGAAGATGAAAAAACACAAAAGTTTTTCAAAAGCAAAAGAGATAGAGTTATTAACGGTACTATAGATACTATATTAAGAGGTAGTGGTGTAGCTGGTGCTATAGTTGCTACTATTAAAAATGGTTTAATAAAGTATCACGAAAACCAAGATAAAAAATGGAATAAACAACTTGATACTATAAGTGAAGAGTTAATACAATTATCACCACCTATAGGTATTAAGAAAAGAAAGCTTGATGGTTTTGAAAAAAGTTTAGAGTTTAATAAAAAAGTAATACCTGAAATGGACACTTTTGATTTAGATAATCCTATATGGGGTGCGTATGCGCAATTAATAGAAGGCGCAACTAATATACCTGTAGCTAGATTACATAGAAAAGTTGAAAATGTTAGAGCTGCTTTAAATAGTGAAAATGAGTGGTGGCAAAGACTAGCTGTAGGTTTAGGTTGGAGTAAATGGGATGTTGGTATTGAAAACAAAGAAGTTGAAGCTGTTAAAGAAAAAATTAAAAAACAAAAAAAAGAAAATAAAAAGAAAAAGAAAGAGTTTGGTATAAAGCGTCAAGAGATTTTATTTTAAGTAAATTATTATAAAAACAAGTAATTATAAACAAAAAGTATCGTGGTGAAAAAAATAATAATATTGTTAATGGTTGTTTTAGCAGCTTGTTCAGCTCCAAAGAGTTGTTGCTCACAAGAACTAGACGTTAAAAAACTATTAAAGTTTTCTACATTTTATGCAGCTATTAATGGTGGTACATCATTGTCTGATGTAAAAGTATTTTCAGTTGATAATAAGCTATCAACTACAACTATATCTACACCTTACGATTATAATTTTACAATTGGACTTCGTAAAATAGCTAGGTTTGGTTATGAAAATAAAGCTAATACATTTTATGATGGTACTGAAACTAACTACAGCGATGCTGCTACAGTTGGTAAAATTAGAGGTTTAGAATATTTATTTGAGGTAGATTATAAAAGACAAGAAGGTATTGATTATATGGATCAACATCATTTTGTGCGTTGGAGTTCTGATGACGGTTGTGATAGCGAGGTTTGTATAAACTTTTTTGCTTTAAAGTTTGAGTATTTACAAGATGGTTTTGCAGATGTAGAATATTTTGAAGCATCGGAAAGATATAGATATAGAAAACATAAAAATTTATCTTGGAATATAGGTATGGCTCATAGGTTAGCAGAGCCGTATGGTTACGATCCTTTAGCTGAGTTA
>Ga0208159_1000774_pt1 | contig 12460 bp, 18 predicted proteins | sample 9_EtaG_FD_184082 | JGI IMG/M metagenome (GOLD analysis project Ga0208159, IMG submission 184082) | Marine viral communities from the Subarctic Pacific Ocean - 9_ETSP_OMZ_AT15188 metaG (SPAdes) (version 2) | ecosystem: Environmental > Aquatic > Marine > Oceanic | place: Pacific Ocean | collected... | reverse complement strand
TAGCTGTTTGACCTTCATAATAAGCATTACGCTCATTCTTGGTTTCTACAGGAATCTTCGCTAAGAGTAGTCCATCGTTATAAACAATGCCAGCGTGTCTGCCTTCTTCCATAGTAGGTAAGACAAATTCTGTGGGTAAGTCAGTACCTCTTACGAGTTCCCAACCTTCCCTTAGTCTTTTACTTACGTTACTTCTATCCTCTTGGCCCAGCATGGATTCTCTTATCCAACGATATTCATATCCTTCTGGTGGGGTAGGGGTTTCTAGCTTTCTAACCGGCCTCCATGGTTGTCTACGAGTAGTATTAGCGTGACTCTCGGATTCACGGGATTGTCTGGTTGTAGTTACTTTTTCTTCGTTCATTTTGCCTCCCTGTTGGCTATTTTTTGTTTTTCTTTAGCAACAGATTTCAACCACGCATCTTCTGTCATATTGTGTGGTTTTAATCCTCTGAGACGCTCAACTTCCGATTTAGAGAAAGTTACACCGTTCTTTTTGCCTTGTGTTTTTTGTCGACCTCCCACAGAGGTTGAGGCGACTCTTTGCACAGCGGGTCTACCTTCTGATTGCTCGACATTTCCAGATTGTTGAAGATCTGGATAAACTTTATAAACACGACTATTGAGCTGGTCATAATATTCTTGTGAGTCAGCCTCATAACCTTCGTTTATTAAATTAAAGTGTGTGAAATACGCAAATTGCGTAGCTTGTTGATTGGTTGGGTCCGAATCATCGCCGTACCAAGAGTTTTCTGCGTGCCATTCTTTGGCCTCTCTTGAAGGTTCTGGTTGGACCTGTGGTTGCGCAACCTGGTCTTGTTGTTGCACAGGTTGTGGGTTCTGAAACGTTTGTTGATCTGCTTGTTGCTTTGCAATTTTAAGTTTTTCTTTTTGAATACTTAAATCACTTTTTAACGTATCAGCTTTACTTATCAACTCAGCGTCATTTGATTGTATAGCTTTTTTGTATAAATCATCGGCTTGTTGTTGTTTTGCCTCTAAAGCCTCTTCTTCTTTAACCAAAAGTTGAGCCTTAGTTTCTTGGTTTTGCTTTAACATGCTTGCTGTTTCCATTTCTTTTTGGGCCAGCATTTGCTCTAACCTGGCCGCTTTTTCCTCTGCGGCTCTGTTGCGCTCATTCAGCTTGTTAATTCTTTTTGATACACCTTTTGTGTAATTTTCTAATTCATCGTCTGTGGAAACAGCCTCAGATTTAGTTTCTTCGGTTTCCGGTTGATCCACTACCTCTACTTCTAACTCTTCAACCTCTGGCTGAACAGCTTGAGTATTTTCTTGTTCACTCATCATAAACTCACTATGTCATCTGGATTGAGAATGGTGGCTATAACTTCATCATCATTGATGATTCTAACCTCCGCACCATCTTCAAGTTTAAACCTAGAGCCAGAGTAGCGCCCTATTAAAACCCATTGTTTTTCTTCGCACCATGGCTTATCGCCATATCTTGCTTTGTCGTTGTAACACTGAGGGCCCATTTTAACCACATAAGCAACAACAGTCGCTAGGGCCTCCCGATTAACTGTTTCTTTTGCTAATACAATACCACCTTTAGTTTTTGCTTTACCCGCATACGGAAGAACCAACATTCTCCATCCTGTAGGTTGTGGCATGCGGTCTAAAAGTGATTTGTCTAAGAGTTCTGGATCCAAAATTCTATCATCCGGATCTATGTAAGCGTCTGCTACTTTCTTTGTTTCTGCCATTATCAACCTTTATATATGTCACTAAGTTCGTTTGCAATATAGTATAAAGCACTGAGCTCTCCTTGCAAATATTTATAATGTTCAATATCTTTTAAGCCGCCAGACATTAAAGTTTCTTGAATTTGCTTTTCGCGATTTTCAATCAACTTTTTTACTCTATCGAGTAGATCTATTTCATCCATTACTTTTTACTTTTTGATCCGGCTGGTCGTCCTTTCTTTTTGGCTGTTGTTTTTTTAGCTGTTGATTTTTTCGGTGCAACTTTTTTTGTTGTTGCTTTTTTGGGTGTAGCTTTAGGTTTAGGCTCCTCTTTTACTACTGGCACTGGATCTGGAACAACCCCACCTGCCTCAATAATTTTAAGTTTTGCCGCTATCCTGGCGTCGCTTGCCTCTTTTTTAGCTTGCGCATCCATAACAGCTCTAGCATTTGCCTGCATTTCCTTGGCGCGTTCCTCTGCTTTCGCATGTTTTAGCTTTTGAACGGCATCTAATTTATAAGATGTTGTCATTTTATCTCCTAAGTTTGGTTTCTAACTCTAGCAATTTCAGATCTGCATTTTGCTTTAATCTATCTATAGCTAATTCGAGTTTATCATCCGCAATCGTTTTTTGCACATCAATACGTTGTTTTTGTAAATCTGCATCTAATAATTTTTCTTGTGCTCTCTGCTCTTGTTTTGCAACAAATTTGTTAGCGTCAAGATCTAACTCTTTGTCTTTAAGTGCCAGCTCTGTTTTTCTGATTTCCACAAGAGGATCTTCACCAGACCCCTGGCCTATAGATTGGAGAAAATTATTGGTAAGTTCAGCCATAATTGGGGCACTGAATTGGTCGAGTATCATTTGTATTTGCTCCCCGATTTGTTGAGCCTCTTGTGGAGTAACTTGTTGCATTTGCATTTGAATCTCTTGTATTCGTAGTTGTGTTTCTTCTGGGATCTGCTCTACGGCCAGCTGAGCTGATAAAAATTGAAGATGTTGCATGCAATGACTAATAATTAAAGACTGAATTTGTGGGTTTTCTTGAACAACACTTGTCAAAAATAAACTTCTATGCGCCTCAACGTGTGCTTGATGATTTTGTTGCTCAAAGGCTTGTGCTGGTTGACCAAGTAAAAGACCAGAGTTTTCAATACCTGCATCAATAGGTCTTGGAGTCATATCTGGCGGTGGTTGCAATAAATTATCAACGTTATCAACACCTAAAGCAGAGTACATTCTACGGTAAGCCTCGTATATCCCCATGGGCCCATGGACTTCTGGGGCAGATTGAACCATTTGTAGTAACTCTTGTGCCAGGGTAACTCTTTGACTTTGTGAAAATATGTTTGGATCTGATACCGGTATCACGTCAATCCTACCGTCAAAGTCCTGGCTTTTTATTTCTTGTGATCCAGAACCAACAGCAAACTCATAAACAGGCGGTAAATACTCAGCAAAAACCTTAGAAAGTATCTGAAACTCTATTTTTTGTGCATAATGTAACCGTTTGTGGATTGCAGACATAACTTTTGTTCCGCGTTCCAGTAAAGCCACTGTAGTCCCTACAGGCATGGCTTGGTTCATGTCGCCTACGTTCATATCAGCTATTGCCGCAAAACGCTTACCAGAGTCTACAAGCAACCCTAATAATTGCATCAATACACTACTTGGTTCTTTAATCGGTAAAGGTATTAAGTTTTCTCTCAGAGAACCACCTGTAGTGTCTATATCTCTAAATTCTCCTGGTTGTAGTGGCTCATCCTCATCCCGTATGCGCATGCCTCTTGCTTTAAAACCAGCAGGTAAATTGGCTAACGTGCCGCTATCTATAAGCTGTCTTAATATTGATGTTGATGCTTTTGACAACCCACCAATCATGTGAGATAGGCCTAAACCATAAAAACCTAGGCCTGGTAAAAACTTATACTGTACGAAGTAATTAATTTTGTTTTTAAGAGGATCTGTTTCTAAATAGTTTCTTCTTATTGATAAAACAGTTGATGAGTCCTCATCTATAGTAATTATGTATGGTAATTTTAAACCTGTAGGTTGTCCTTCTGCATCAAGATCTTCAAAACCCTCAATATCTAATACAGTGTGAATCTCGTAAATAGTTCTATTGCGATCTTCTTTATAGCTAGGCTCTACCCCTTGAATATCATCAATCGCTTTTTCTATTTCTGATTCAGAGTCGTAAGTTTCATCATTTATTTCGACGTTTGCATAAAAACCAGTTAGTTGTTGTTTCTTGACTTCATTCAAAGACATGCTAATTGCATGTGTAATTCTCTCTGCTGAGCTGATATCTGAGGCCTCGTAAGGCACTATTAGATCTTCGGGCGGTATAAACTTAGATACTGCTTTGCCTGTAACGCTATCAAAATATACTTTTTTGAAAGCAGATCCAGCCAAAGGTAGATAAAACAATAACATATCTAACTCTGGGTCATAATCACTCATTACATTCATAATGTAATAGTTCATAAATTCTTGTACTCTTTCAGCTTGATCCTCAGTTTCTATTGTCCTGGCACCAATAATTTCTGTCTTAACTGGGCCTTTAGGCGGCAACATTTCTTTATAAGCCTGGGCCTGGAATTGTGTTACGGCCTCTGCGAGTATTGGATGTATCACTCCAGAGGATCCTTCAAAGGGTTGTGATCTCGATTCGTCAAACTTCATACCAAGATATTTAAGGCCATCGGTATAAGTCCTTTCCCATTCTGATCTTGATTGTTTGTCAGATTTTATTGAGCTTAAAAGATCTGAGGATATTTTTTGTAAAGTGGATTCATCTATGAAATCAACTAAGTTAGCGTTGAAATTCATAAGCGGAGGCTCTGGTTCTAATATTTCTTCATCTATTAAAACCTGTTCTTCATCAACTAAAATCTGTGCGGCATTAGCTATCTGATCGTTTCTGCTTTCCTCCGGGAAAACTTCCACAGCAGAAGATTGATTTTTAATATCGGGTGAGTTTTCTGCGTCTAATACCTTTTCTATTGCCATTTTTAATGTATTACCTTCGGCTCAACATCCATTTCATAAGCCTGTATTATGTCTTGTAATTCTCCCATAACTTCTAAACCTTGTGACTCAGCGATCAATTCGGCATTGTCCATATTATCTGCATGAATGTTAGGTCCAGCAAATTCTTTGCCATCATGGATAAATTTAGTTATATATATCTTCATCAATAATATACCTGTCTGTTAGATTTTAAAAGTCTAACCTCGTCTTGGTAATCTTCTTCAAGAGAAACAAAGCCCCCTTGTCTGAATCTCATCAAAGCCATTGTAGCACTATCGCAATAGTCATCATAATCGCCAAAAGGGAAACTAGCCATTTCTTCTATAACTTCATCGGCAAAATCATGCTCCGGGGCCCAGACCATACCGGACTCAAAAATTGGTGCTACAGAGTTCATTCTGGCTATTTTATCTTGGCCTCGGCTCGGACTGTAAGAAGTAACAGGTATGCCCATCCTTCTTAATTCGTGTGTGAGTGGTGTTCCAGAGGCTTTTGCCTCAATCAAAACACAATCTGGTTTCCAATATCTATACTCTTCCATAGCCAATCTTTTTAATTCTGGGAAGTCTACTCGGACTCGTTTTGCATCTAATAAAATAATTGCATCGGCTGTTTCGTCGCCAGCATTAAATATGGCCCAGGTTGTTATGGCTGAATAGTCAGCAGTTTCTTTTTTTGAAAAAGCTGTATCATAGCTTTGTATAACGTATGAGTAAGGTGGTATATCTTCGTATTCCCATCTACGCCACCACTCTCTTTTTACGATTGATCCTTCTTCTGCGGTGGGGTTTTGCATCCATTGTGAGTTCCATTTACTTACGGGCAAAGAGGCTTTTACTCCTAGTAATTCTTCCTTTTTCCAAAACTCTGGCCATAGAGGTTTTTCCGAATCTGGCATAATTGCTGGAAACTCAACGACATCCCACTGGTCAGCGTTATCTTCACCCTGTTTTTGTAAAACTTTTCCAACCAGGTCTTTTGTAGACCACCTCGTCATAACTATGACTATGATTCCTCCTGGTTGTAAACGTTGCCTAGGTCCAGAGGTGTACCAATCGTAAGCGCTTTCCAAGGCTTTCGGAGATAGTGCGTCTTGTTCGGAGTGCGGATCATCAATAACCAACAAGTCAGCACCACGTCCAGTGATTGCACCACCCACACCAGCGGCAAAGAATTCACCGTCCTGGTTGCTTGTCCATCTACCAGCTGATTTATTATCTGCTTGTAGTTTAGTATCTGGAAAAACATGCTGATATTCATCACTGTCAATGATGTTTCTTACCTTACGACCAAATCGCACTGCTAATTCCGCTGTGTGTGTCGTTTGAATTATTTTTAGATTACCTCTACGGCCCATCATCCATGCAGGAAAAAAGGTGGAGGCAAACTCAGATTTAGAGTGTCTAGGTGGCAGGCAAACTATTAATCTTTTTAATTTACCATCCGCTATTTTGTTAAATTTGTCTGCAATAATTTTATGATGTCGGCCTTCAATAAACTCGGGCCACATGTGTTTAACAAAACCCATAAAATCTTTTTGACAAGCATCTTGCTTATCTAACTGCTCATATCGGTTTAGTAAAGCTACGGCCTCCGCTTTGTCTTGTTCAGACAATATATCGAAATCTTTTAGGGAAACATCACTCATATTTATAAAGGCGGGCCAGGTAATTAGGTAGTGACATAGTAATCACCCAACCCTAAACGCTCATGCGTCTAAGGAAAGTATAATGTAATTTTGTTTCGTGTTATACCTCATGCCAGGCGGAATTGCCTTCAAATAACATAGATTCTGCAAGCCTTCTTCTTTCTAGTCCCTCGAGCACTTTTCCGCCGGCTTTATTCCACCTGCGCATTTGAGCTGGGACTTCATCAAGATTGTTTTCGTTTAATACTTTAAGCATGGTTGAGTTATTAAGATTTGTTGGGCCCAAGTTATAAGTCCATGCAACCAACGCATCAAACTGGTTTTGAGTCAATGGTACTTTTACGGCATCGTTTACATAACCACCGTACTCTTCTAGCTCCTCTTCAAGCCAGGCGTCTGCTTGTTCTTGCGTGCACTCATCGCCTAGCCGCACACCTTTAGTCCTGCCATACGCAATAGTAGGTACGTCTACAGCGTCTAAGTATGCCTCTAGCTTACAGCCTTCAAATTTCTTAATTAATGATTTACCTTCTTCTGATATGTGCATGTTAATAATCCCCCCACACTTTGGTTTTTTTGCCACCTGTGTATTCAACAGCGTGACCTTCTTTGATAAGAATCTGGCAAATATCTTCGCCATCTTCTGTATAAGGTATGCCAAGTATTCTGCCATATTTTCCTTTGCCGAGTGATTTTACCCTAAATTTACCCTTACACAATTCGCCTAATCTTTTTTTAGCCGCAAGTCCTAATTTTTTTTCGGCTAAATCTCTTGTTCTGCTTTCGGGTGTATCTATCCCATGCAATCGTACTCGTTGTTTGTGTAGTTTGACATCAAACCCAAGATCCAAAATGCAATCTAAAGTATCACCGTCTACGATCCTGTCTAGCTCAGCCTGGTAAACAAAAGCGTCTGGTCCGTCACTCATTATCTTCACCATTTGTTGTTGTTACGGTTTTATAGTAAACCACAACCTGTTTCAATTCATTAATATACCTTTTTAACTCTTGCATGTTGTAGGCCATCAATTCGTAATCTGGAACCGACATAGCAAAAAAAACAACATTGCCCTGGTCCTTTTCAATCCTGGCTAAAAACTCATCTATATTTTTTTCGGACACAACATACCAGTAAGGCTCTTTGAGATCGATTCCCCTAGGCATGACTGGTTGTATAAATGTTCGCTCAACCGGCTTACTAACAACCTCTACTTGCTGTAAGCTAGGGATTAGACTGCAACTGTAAGCCATCGTTGAGGCTATCAATATTGCGACTGTCCTCTTCGATGCTTTCAAAAACTTTTTTAGTTCCATTATTTACTCTCGGTTCTATTAGACCAGGCTTTGCCGCGGCTAATTTAGTTAAATCGTGTCTTTTAAAAATGTCCAGGTACCGATTCATTTCGGCTTGTATCTCTTGATTTTTTGTTTGAAGGGCCAGGAGTCCCTCGGATTGTACTTTAAAATCATTTTGCATGGTTTCTATGGTGGCGAGTTGTTCTTGATTCCGTATTTCAAACGCTTGATTGAGTTGTGAAAGACGAGTATTTTCTACCATTAGGTAATAAAATCCTGCCCCCAGCACTAAAATAATTCCTATAAAAACTTTGCTCATTAAGATCCTTGCGTAATTTTTATTATAGAGTCGCCACCACCATTTATTTTTACAGTATTAGAAACTCCGTTCTGTATAAAAATTACAGTATAGCCTTGGCTATTGTTTAAATCTACTTGGACCGATTGCTCTACTTTTCTGCGCAGGCTAATCAAATCACCAGAAACTAAGGTAATAATTTGTGTTTGCGTATCTTGTCCTACTTTTGTACCAGTGATTCTTGTTACGGTTTGTTCTTGTTTTAGATCATCTTCTTCTAACTGATCTAGCTCATCAATAATTTTTAATAGATCCTCAAAAAAATTAACATCTAAATAATTTATATCTAGCTCCGTAAATTCGAGCTCGTCTTTTGCAAAATAATCAACATCTAATTCATCAAACTCTAAAAAATCAACATCTAATACGTTGTTATTTGAGCTGGTTTCTTCTTCTATAAAATTTACGTCCTTTTTTGGGGGCTGGACAATTAACATATTATCAATGACATCCAGTGTTAGATCTAAAATTACGGGTTTGCTAGGAGTTTGTTCAAAAACCGTAGTCACTGTTGATTCGTAGGGTTTATTTAATATTACTGAACCCATAGCAGTAGTTACCTCTATTTCACCGCTGGCAGTGCCGTCTGGGTTTGGCAATAATATTATTAGTGACTCACCGATTTCATTTGTGGTGATAGTAAAGTCAGTACCCCTAATACCGATAACCGCGCTATTAGTTCTTATGGTTATATTTTTTTTGTTTATTTTTTTTAGTTTGCCTGTTACAAACCTGGCCGTCCCTTTTGCAAAGTTTAGGGCCATTTTTGATTTGTCTGGATTTGGATCAAACACAAACTCATCAATTAACACTTGAGAGTGTTCGGTTAGTCGTATTAGTGTTTCATCAAGAAAAGTCACAGCCATACGGCCGTTCATGGTTTCGAGTCTATCGTAACTCTTTACGTTGGAATCAATGGTAGCCTCATATACAGAAGATATTGAGGTGTCTACTCTAACAATCCTGGCACTACCATTAACCTCTGATATGGCCCCTACTTCAACACGAGGTGCTTGTTCCGCCGTCGTTTTGCTTGACGCAAATAGTACCGTTATTACCGTTAGAATTAATTTGTAGCCAGTCACTTGCTAATGTACTTTGTTGTTCTATATTAAATGTTCGTGAATTACCTGTCTGATCCAAATAGAAATATCCACCACTATCTCCGTCTGCATCAAAATTAATTGTGTTTGAATCTCCATCTACATCAACATAATTGGTTGCAAGGTCATAGTCAATATTAAAGGTAAAATCATTTGAGTCTCCCTGGACAATCCAATCTAAGTCTAATGTGCTTGCTAAGTCGGCAGTGGCAACATTTAACTCAAAGGTATTACTGCCCCCAGTTACGTCAACGTTAAAATTACCGCTATCAGCACCATAAGTGTTCGTTGGATCTACTTGTATATCAAAAACGTTGGAGTCTCCATCAAACTCAAAAAAACCAGTGAAAGTGTCGGATGTAATATCACCTAAAAATTTGTTCGAATCACCAATTTGGTTTATATCCAAAGTCATGGTCGCACCATCTAAATCTAATGCAGTCATGCCTCCCGCTACAGCGTCCGCTCCGCCAATTATGTTTGAGGATCCTAGCTGTTCAATATCTAAATTAAATGTAGCACCGACTTGATCTACATAAACCTCGTTATCCGCTAATAAAAATCCGCTAACCGCGAATAGAATCAAGTAGCTCTTGATCCGGTATATTCCAATATCCATTTTTTACTCCTAGTTTTATGGTTTCCAAAACAGCTGTTTCAACCGCATTTTGTAAAGCAATATTTACAGATTCGTTTTCAACCATGCCATTTTCAATCTCTATTAGCTCGGTGCCATTAGAAATAAATCTAAAAGCGTCCTGGCTAATAGCAACACTTAATATAGTTTTTGTTGTTAAAACTTCAATGAGCACTTTGCCAGTGCTTACTGAAACGGTCCGAAGTGACACAGTTACGGTATCTTGCCTATATTCTTTTTGGCCACCAATACCTAAATACCTGGCTCCCAGACCTCCCGATTTAGTATTGCTTTCATATCCTATCACACCGCCTTCCATAATCAATCCAGCGAAGGCCAAGGGTAAAACCTTCTCATCCTCGTTAAAATCTTTCCTGGTAGATCTGATAAGTTGTCTTTCTTTCGTTAAGTTGTCCAATCCAACACGCTCTACAACATCAAAAAAATTGCCATTGCCAGCATGTGTTAGGGCCCTTATTAGGTAAGCGTGTGGTGCTTGAGTGATTGCGGTGGAAAAAGAGGCGTAACTACTATTACTCCTTCTTTGGCCTGTCTGATCGGTGAAACTTGTCGGGTAAACCGCTATTGTAGGTTTTATAAACGGTTTTCCAATATCTGCTAACTCTTGATTGATAAGATAGCCAACCTCTGATTGTTTTTGAAGTGTTACTGGAGGAGCGTAATTATTTAGTATTGACCAGTTTGCGCAACTAGAAAGAAAAATCACCGATAGGCAAAGTAATTTCTGTAGTATTTCCATCTTGGTCCGTAATAATTAAGGTTATGTAGTCTCCATCCGTTGAGTATTCTATTGTATTGCCTTCAAGCTCTAAAGTTCCAGAAGTGTTAGCAGTTTCTCCAAAAAGGTTATCCACCAGCTGTCGGGATAACTGTGCGTAAATTCTTGACTCCAGGTTTCTTATAAAACGAGCAAGAGTTGTGTTTTCAGCATCCCTTTCTAGCTCCTCCTGGTATGCTTTTATTTCATCTTTAATCGCCTGCTTTCTATTAAATTCTTGATTTTCTATGGTTAAATAATGCGATGAAGTTCCAACGCCCGAAAAACTGGGATTTTTAAAACTATGCGTCATTTCATCGGCCACCAATTTACCGATAAAAAAAATTAATATAAGTATGCAGGTGGCTAATACAACCATTTGATTATGCTTGCTCATAAATATGGTGGATCTTGAAATAAAGATAAAAGTATTAATAATCCACAAATAATCAAAATTAAATCAATCATCCTTTAGTTTATTTTCTTCCTTTAATTCTAAAACTGTATTAATTTTTTGTTGCAATCTAATCATGTCTTGATCTAGCAATCTCAACTGATCTGTTAATCTTATAATGGTTTTCTTCATTTCACCAACGGCGGGATCTATGGTTTTAGTTATTGTGAACCAAACGTAATAAACAAAATATCCTAGGCCCACAACCATAACCGTTGTAAATCCAAATTCTTCTACCAGGGCTACAATGTCCATCAATCTCTCCTGGCATCTATTTTCCCATCTTCTACAAAATTTTCCGCTCTAGCTATTCTTGTAAGGTCTGGACTTAAATCTAAAGCAGAAGAAACACTGGTATCTATTCTAATCATGTCATTATTCATTATGGAGGCCCTGGTGATAAGCATTTTAGTAATAGACTCTACACCCTTGATGTCATTAACAAGGCCCGTCATAAGCTGTTTCATAATCAAAAAAATGAAGTAACCCATTACTAGGCCGCTGGCTATTGGTACGCCAACTTCTGAGATCAAGCTGAACGCTTGGTCCATTAATCCTCGCCTTTGAAACCTTTAGACGAATTTGAGGTTCCAGCATAGAGCCCGAACCATGCCGCCCCGGCACCAACGATTATTGATATAAGTCCGGATTGCTCTAAGCTAGGTTCCTCTAGTCCCATAAACCACATGGTTGAATAGTAGAGTAAAAATATATATACACTTAAAAATACTCTTGGAAATATTCTCCAAGAATCTACAGCTTTGGCCAGGTGAATCCATTTTTGATGTGGATTTACTTTTGAGTCTGATTCAAGCTCTCTAATTTTATCTTTTAGATCTGAAATTTCTCGCACCATATCCATGAATTTATTGAGGTCCATTTCGACCTCATTTTTATCCATGTCGCCGCTAAATTTACTTTGCTCGTTCATACATATTTAACCAGAACTACAGCGCCAACAATAAAGGGATATACGGCCCATAGCATAGCCTCGAGCCTATCAAACCTCTTTGAACCCATGTCGAGTCGTTTGTCTATGCTTTGATATAATGCTTTACATTCGCGTTCGTGCGATTCAATAGCATTTAAAGCGTCTTTTATTGTTGCCAATTATTATCCTTTATTAGTTTTTTTTACCCTTTTTGTAGTATAGGCCTCATTTACATCGGGTGTAGATTTGTCGTCTGCGACATATCTACCTTTTTTATTTCTGGATCTAACCTTTACTTCTTCTGTACCTGTGAAAAAATCCACTACCTTAGTCCACCAACTCATGCTACTTCTCCTTTGCGCGGCCTATGTTTAAAGCGGCCCAATCAACCAATTTGTAAAGTTTAGCAATCCAAACGTCATCTTTCGGCGTGGGCGTAGAGGCGGCAATTAAAGAGGCCACGGTTACTATAATTGTCACCCATGTCACTGCATCTACTATCATTTCCATTTTTTTC
>Ga0208159_1000772_pt1 | contig 12465 bp, 7 predicted proteins | sample 9_EtaG_FD_184082 | JGI IMG/M metagenome (GOLD analysis project Ga0208159, IMG submission 184082) | Marine viral communities from the Subarctic Pacific Ocean - 9_ETSP_OMZ_AT15188 metaG (SPAdes) (version 2) | ecosystem: Environmental > Aquatic > Marine > Oceanic | place: Pacific Ocean | collected... | reverse complement strand
CCAGCAAACAATTGCCTCGGCTACAGCACCTAGTGTATCACCGGCTCAGACCTATCTGGGTCTGGGTATTGCAGGATTATCAGCGGCAGCAGGCGCTAAAACAGCGGGGTTATTCTAATGAACAGAAGCGTATTAGCCAGACAGATGTTTGCCAACGGTGGTCAGGCCGTGCCTAACGAATACAAGGGCTTTTCAAAACTGCCTGAAGCGGTGCAGATGAAGATGGACCCTGTTGCTGCCAAAAAGTATGCAGGAGGGGGTATCGCAGGCATGATGCCGCCAGAAATGGTTGCCCCACCTGCTATGCCTCCGGCTCCACCCCCTATGGAGGGCGAACAGGCTATAGACCCGCAAGTGCTTGAGGGCGCTTTAGCCGAGGCAGAGCAGGATATTACAAATCTCGACGAGGCCGAGGACTTTGAAACGGTTATGAACACCATACGTGGTGATGAAGCGACAGTTGAAGAGCGCTACGAAGAGCTTGCTGGTGTGGTTGGCGAAGAAGACGCCAGACAAACTCCTGAGTCTGTCCTGACATTGGTGCAGCCCGCTATGGTGATGGGCGCAGTTGACCAAGGCATTGGTGGATTGGCACAACAAGAAATGTCAGAGCCTGTTCAGGGTGCTATGGCGCAGGGGATTATGTCAAACGTGGCACCTCCACCGCAGCCCGCGGCACCTCCACCGCAGCCCGCGGCACCTATGCCTACTGGTGGTATGGGGGGACCACCACCCGCAAATTTTAACGAAGGCGGGCTGGTCCGCCGGGGAGACAACCAGCCAGTCTTAAAATTTGCAAACGCAGGGGAGGTTCCCAGTGGTAACCCTTCTTTTTTGCCGTATATTTTAAATAACCAAAGATTTACTGCGGGCACTAATAGCCCTCTGTTAGATTCCATGTTGTTAAAAAACATAGCTGATGCACAAAATCAAGCTGCGGCTAGAGCGGCTTTTAGCCCCGCTGCGGCAGCTAAGTTGCCAAAACCTGAACCGACTTATGATGAGCGTGTTCTAGCTGCGGCTAAAGGCGCACAAGAGCGTTATGCTGCTGCTGGTCTGGGTACGGCTGAAGAACGAGCCGCGGAACTTGAGTCACAAAAAGATTTAACCAAGGCACAGATGCTGTTTGATATAGCGCAAACGGCTCTTACCTTTGCAGGTCCAATGCAAGGAGAGCGACCCGGTGCTAGCGCGGCAGAGCGCCTAGCTATGGCTGCTTCCACCACTAAATTACCTCAGACTATAGGTGCACGGGCTCAGACGCTTGCGGAACAAAAGAAAGCGGCGGATAAAGAAGAACGCGCCCTCAAACTTGCTGCCGTGCAACGTGGTGAGACACAAGTTGATGCTGAAATAGCTGCTGAACAGGCTGAAAAATTAGCCAAGCTTAAAAGAACGCCTACAAAGGCGGATCGCGTAAATTTAGTAAAAAAGAACGAGCAAGGCGGAGAAGATATTGTTGGTAGTTATGACCTAAATAAACCAAGTGATGCAGAGGCTTACGCAAAAGCTAGAGATGAAAATCCTGATGCTTACCCCATAACGGGTTCTCCTCGTGCAGAACGTGATCCCGACTCAGATAAAATCGTGATGTTTAACGCATCCACCGCGATTCAGTCCCCAACTTTTGATATAGCCACAGAGAAAGGTAGAAAAGAGAGGGATGCGTGGGTCACTAAAAATCAGGATAAACTGCCTGAAGGTCAGGTTTTTGAAGAAAGAGAAAGAGGTCGTGTACCGACGCCTGACAGACCAATTAGTGAAAGAGACTTCTTTATGAAGTTTGGCTTCTCCTACAAAGCCTTTGGAAAACTAAGCCCAGATGATCAAGCTTATGTACGCGGTCTGCCGGTGGTTACAAAGAAAGACTTCTTCAACAAGTTTGGCATGTTGCCCGACCAGTTTAAGCAACTGTCTGAGTCTGATCAGCGTTATAAACTTGGTCTCCCAACAATTACAGACAGCGACTACTTCAACAAGTTTGGCATGAACAAAGAGAAGTTTTTGGCACAACCGGTTGAGATACAGAACCGCATGTTGGGTATAGAAATTAAACCCGTGGTTACCAAAAACGCTTTGGGTCAGGTTGTTACTGTTGATCCAGTAAACGGCACGTTTAAAATGGTTATCGACACCGTTCAACCCGATATTCGCGCAAATGCTACGGGTCAGTTGTACGATTACAGTCAGACCCCGCCAAAATTAATTGATGCAGCAACAGACCCACGAACACCCAAGCCATATAAGGTTGTCATAAATGGTAAAGAACAATATGTTGACGCCAACGGTCCAAACTGGCCTAAAGTTCAGGAGAAGATAAACGCCGCTTTAGAGGCAGATCCGGGGTCTGCTCAGATTACAAACATTTCCACAGAAGTCAAACCTATGGGCTTTATGATTGCTGATGAAAGTGGAAAGACACAAATGGTTCTTAGTTACGATAATGGTAGAACCTATAATGATGTTGACGGAAACTCTAAGAAGATTCCGCAAGGCTCTATAATGGTTTCTCCAGAAACCACTTATCAGGTTTACTCCACAGAAAGATCAAGAAGCCTTGCTGGGCAAGAGCTAACAAAGTTTGATGCTGAAATCACTCAAAACTTGGTGGGTCAAGCAGGCGTTACTGTAGATGACTTGACAGGCGTGAAAGACGCCTTGGCTATGGCAAGGAAAGGCACCGGCTTCTATGCTAACCTTACCGCATTTTTAGACGGAGCATCTTCGGTTATTCCTCCGGCTATCAAGCCTGATTGGGTGACGATCTTTGGTCGTGAAACACAACAGGCTCGTCAGTATTTAAGAGGTGTAACGGTCTTAGGTCGTTCGGCTCTAGTTGTGAATAATAGATTTCCTGTTGCAGAAATGCAAAACGTGGCCACCTTGTTCCCCGACCCTGACGCTTTGTTCCGAGATCCAGATACAGAGGCTCTAAAATTTATAGATTTGAAACGAGCGGCTACTCAACAATATCGAAGAAACTTGAAAGAGCTACAAAAAGCTGGATTAGATAAAAAAGTAGCTGAGTCTATTCGTGCAAACAACTTTGAAATTCAAAGATTGTTGTCTTTATTGCCGGGAGTTCAGCTTGGAAATACACAAACAGTTGACGACCAAGCGGCAATTGATGAAGCTCAAAACATAATGAGTGGTGCGGTGAATAGAACTAAACAGGGTACATCAACACCATGACGGTAGAGCAAAAGCCATATCCTTTCGCGCAGTTTGAGGCGGACGAGTTCGATAACATCGTTGATGTCTTTCGTCGTAGAGGTGAAGACCCAGAGAAGGGTTTCGCTAAAATGCTAACTGGGACTTTGTCACAAGAGTACCCGGACGATCCTGATTATATTTCTTATGACAAATTAAAGGATGGTACAGCGGGGGTATTTGAGCTTTTTCCAAAATTTGCTGCAAAACCGCCAGAGGAAAGAAAGCTTACAGATAGTAACATATTACAGTTGTTTGCTTATGATATGGAGGGTAGGCCAGTTCAATCCGGAACTGTGACGGGGGGAATGAAACGTAAGGCCCTTCCCGGAGCAGCTAGTGCCGCGGCTTTTCTCACCGCTGCAAAAGGCACCAATGCGCTTTTGCAGCTTAATCCTTTTACCGCGGTCCCTGTTACTCCAGCACAGGTGACGGCTCGTGTTTTAGGCCCATTGATTACTGGAACCATTGCTGCGGGACAAGCATATAAAGGCGGAGAGTATTTAACCGACGCTGTTCTTGGACCAGAACCCTTAATCCTACCTAGCACCACAGGAAAACAAGTTTTCGGTGAAGTGCTTTCTGAGAGTGCTTTTTTTGGATTAATACCTTACGGTCTTTCTGGTCGATTAAATTTAGGTGCCACAAAAATAGCTGAAACATTTACCCCTGTAAAACTAGCTCGTAAGGGTTTGATATTTGGGGATAAAGTTTATAAACCGACAACAGGTTTTAGGTTTACTAAAGGGGCCGAAAATTTAGTAAATAGAATCCATAAAGAAGCTTATGGTAGACCTGTGACTTATTTAGGTGCGGAAGCGTCAGCAGCAGGCGGGGCCGCCTTTTTTGCTCAACAAACAGAAGAAGCTGCTCCCGGAGAACTAGGCCCGCGCATGGTAGCAGAAATTGGTGGGGGTATTCTTGGCGGTATTGGCGGGGATCTATTATTAAAAAGAACAGTGGATATTTTTAATTTATTGGGAGAAGGCATCAAAACTGTTAAAAGAACAGGCGTACAAGGTGCTGTTCAAAGTTTTCGTAATCGTAACGAAAATGAGGTAGCTAACTTTCTTCTCGACTACGTAGAGCGATACGGCGGAGATGTTGACGAAATAATTAAAAATCTTACCGATGCTAGAACAACGGACATTTTAGCTGATTACGAAGCACGTACCGGAAAAAAAGTGGACCTTACTTCTGGTGTAAAATCAAGAAGCCCACTCATACTTGCGTTGGAAAAAAGTTTAGAACTCACAACTTCAGGCATTGCTGGTCAAAGAGGACTTGCAAATAGAGATGCCGTGGAGGCTTTTCGGATAGCCATATTAGCGGCCCACGGAACTGGCGACCCAGATCTTGTAAGGTTGGCCTCTGGTCAAATGAAAGACTCCTTTGAAATAGATTTACAAGTTAATTTAGATAGAAGAATAGGAAAATTAAATGAAGCCATAGAGAGGCTTCGTTCTGGCGAGGCTGGTAAAGATCCTGCGACAATGTCTGATATTGGAACGCGACTACATGACTTGATACAAGAGTCATTAAAATTAGACCGAGCTAAAGAGCGTTATCTCTGGAAAAACGTCCCCACTAATATAATGGTAACTCGTTTTACCGACATCGACGGGGAACAAAGCACTGTTCCAAACTTTATTAAAGTTTGGTCTGAGATGACCAGTAAAGACGCCGCGCCCGAAGCTTATGCCGATCAATACGCAGAGATGAGCGATTTAATAAAATTTACGGACAGAAAAAGAACAGAGCTTGGTCTTGGTGGGGAAACAACTGCCCCCGCCGTCCCTCAAAATGTCCGTAAATTTCAAACCATGTATGGTAATTTAGAAGGGGTTGAAATAAGAAATTACTTTGACCGGATGGTAGATCAATTTAATTTAAATGAGCCGACCACCGAATCCATACAAAAACTAGCCGAATTAGCCGGTCAAGCTCGTGGCAGACGTAGAAGGGGGACAGACCTCTCTAAATTGTATGATGCTAAGAGGTTAGCTCTTCAAGCTGAAAGAGATGCTAATATAGCTTCTGCACAAACACAAAAAGTAACTGGAAGTCGTGTTGATGAGTTAAGCGAACAGGTATCTGAAGGAGCTCTGGAGTCGTTTAATGCAAGAATAGAAGCGAATCAAAAAGCCTATCCGGGCGGTCCGGCAGACAACCCAGATTCTTTAAGGGCGTTTGCAAAATCCAATGACGAACTTGCTGATCGCCAAATGGCTTTATTTGAACAAGATCGTGCAGCGGGAGGGTCTTTTAGAGAAACGGCTGAACGGTTGAGAGAAGAAGCTAATCTACTCCGGGCAAGAGCGGACGACATTGAAAGCCCTGTTGCACAAGTTGCTGAAGGCGTTTCTGAAGAAGGTGTAAGTGTAGGAGAACTTATCTCCATGCGTAGTAAAGCACTAAATATTGCAAAGATGGCGGCGGCTCGTGGAGATAAAGACACGGAAAGAATGTCGTATGAATTTGCTTCAGCCATAGAGCGCGATATAGATAGCTTACCAGAAGGACAAAACCTCGCTTATGATATAGCTCGTAGCTATTCACGTGCTTTGAATGACACATATACTCGCAGTTTTGCTGGAGAGGTTTTAGCTAAAACAAAAACAGGTGCCTTAAAAACACCTCCAGAACAACTTGGTCGCCAGTTGTTTACGACGGGAACAGGTTTTTTAAGAGCACAACAGTTAGATCAAGTAGGGCAGTTCCAACTTAGGTCGTCACTTTCTCAACTTCTAGGCTCTCAATCTTCTGATCTTGCAACGAGCTTGGATAACGCGGCTCTACAAGAAAACGGTTTTTACGATCTAACTAAGCTACGTAACTGGGTTTCAGAAAACGAAGAGGCCCTGAACGAATTACCCGGTCTAATCGCTAGAACCACCAAAGATGGACGTGTGGCTATACGTGAAGGAGGGAATTTATTAGAAAATATAAATCAATTAGTTTCCCGTAGCATATCTACTCGTGGAACAACAGAAGAGGTTTTGCGTCAAATTAAGGCAGAAGTTTTTGATCCAGAGGCTCCGACAGCAGTAAGTGCGGGGACTATACGTAGATGGATGGAACGATCTGAAAACAAACTAATTTTAGATGCTTATCCTGCCATACGTCAGGATTTGAATGACATTGTTTCGGGTGATACCAGTAAACTAGCTTTATTTGACGTGGAGAAACGCAACAATGAAAAAGCAATAAGAGATGAAAAAGCTCTTCTCTCTTTTTATAGCTTTTTAGACCCAAAAGCAGCGGAGAGTCCCGCAACAACCATATCAAAGTATATCAGTCCGACCGCTGATAACCCGATTAAATCATTAAACACTTTCTTTTCAAAATTTGAAAAAGCTCCTGCATCTTGGAAGAATGAGGTGACAGGTGAGGTGTTTACAAAAGAAGAAGCTATACAGGGCTTTAAAACAGCCTTGCTTGATGCGGTGTTTATAAATTCCGGATACGGGACTAATAACACCGCAGCAAGAAAATCATATATGCAATTTTTTGCGCCTAATCCAAAGTCCGCGGGAAAAGTCTCCTTAATGGAGTGGGCTGAATCAAAAGGTATTTTTTCGGAAGCCGAAGTAAAAGATATAGAAGAACTTTTAGGAAAAATGGTTGAGTTTGAAGGCACAATTTTTTCAGGGTCTGCCGCGGAGGTTGAAGGTTTAATGGCTAAAATGGGACCGTCCGCAGACCTTATTTTATCGGTTCTTGGTTCTAGCGCGGGAACTCGTTTGCAAAGTCTTCTACCGGGAGATACCGGAACAGGAAGTTTAATAGCAGCCGGTCGCGGAGCAGAGGCTTTTCGCACGGCTTACAAAGAAGTTTTTAAATCTATGCCAAACACTTTAAAAATGGATTTGTTGAAAGAAATAATCCAAGATCCTGAAATGTTGGCTAACACTTTAAGAATTGGTAAAACAGCAAAAGAAAAGAGTCGAATTGGTAATAGGATGGCAAAATATTTAATAGACAAAGGGTTTGCGTCACCGGCTAGACGAGCCATCCCCGGATTTGTCACAGAAGATGACTCACAAGAAGTTGAAGAACCTAAAGTTCAACAAGCTCCTTTAAAACAAAGAGTTGACGAGTTAATTAATCAAACAAGCTCCGTCGCACCAACAGCTATGCCCACAACACAAACAGTTCCGGCGCAAACGGTGGCACAACCCACGACCACCCTTGCGTCGGCAGCGCCACAAGTTCAAGCTCCACCTCCGGCCAGCGGACCGGTGGACAGACGTAGGTTTGCTGCCATGTTCCCAGAAGACCGCGCCCTGATAGAGGGTATTGGGAGCCTGATGGGATGATTAACGACGTACTAGAACTGATGATCAAGTCCGATATGCACCGTGACTGGTATATACATGACCTTGAACGCCTTGTGCTCCCTGCCATCAAAGCAAAGAAAATGACTGTGGTGTACGAAGACAAACTAACAGCCAAGACGGAGATCTTTCCGCGGCCCACGGGTCTGTTCAGTCATGCGTTTCTGACGAATGAAGCAGCAGAGGGCTACGAGAACGGCACACGCAAGTTGCAGCCCGAAGACTGGTACACGGACCACGAGTCTGGTATGCTGTACGTCATAGACTTTATCGCACCGTACAACAACGCGTTGAAAATAGGGCGTTTTGTACAGCAAGAACTGACCAGTCGGTATATCGAAGTGTATCCGTATGACGGAGCTACCTTCTTGAGGCAAGTAAATGGTAAAAGAAAAAGATATGCCACCGGTGTTCAAGAAGACATCGTAGGACGGAGATATAGCTGTGTATAAGAAGCGTTGGTATGACGGCCTATATGACATCTACGAAGATAAAAACGAGTTTGAAATAAAGTTCGGCTGCTTCATTGGTGACGGCGGTAATAAAGGCGGTGAGCCTAAAGCTCCTCCACCTCCGTCTGACCCCACTCCTGAACCTTATGAGGGTTATCGCGGCGAACAAACGGCGAAAGCCAAAGCTGCTGTGGAAGCTGCCAAAACCGCCGCACAGGCCGAAATTGAGGCAAACTTAGCTGGAAAAGCACAAACCGCTCAAAACATACAGGGGAAGGTAGCGGACGCAGTGGCTGCCTCTAAAAGAGGGCCTGTAAGCCTAGACACGTCCATGCAAAACATTACTTCAAATCAAGCCCTTGGCTTGAATGTACCTACCGTGACGGAACAACTCGCGCCAACGCAAGTGGGTCTACCCGGCACAACTTTGGCTCCAGCCGCTAAAAGTTTAGCGGACATGTATGCAGATGCTCAAAAAGCGGTAGCTAATCAGGCTTACTCCTCGCTTGGTCCTCAAAAAAGTCAAGCACAACAAAATTTAGAGGCCAGCTTAAATCAAGGAATACAGGGGGCTCAATACTCTAGTCCTACAACAACCGGTTTTCAGGGTTTTAGCCCTTTCAACCCAGCTAGTAAGGGCTTTGGACTTGGTGTACAAGCTAACTTTAAGTATGCCAAGGGCGGCGTAGTTCAGCAAGGTATAGGCAGCATTTTCCCGTACCCACGGCGGCGCTAAACTAGCCACTCCCTAGCCTGTTCTCCAAGCACCTGACCGGCAAGGTTTATCTTGTTGCGTAGTGTCTTCAAGATCTTTTCGTCAATAGTGCGCGGCGATACCAAGTCGATATATGTCACTTTATTGCTTTGGCCTATACGGTGCGCCCTGTCCTCAGACTGCAACCGTATTTCCAAATCATAGCTATTTGAGTAATATATCATTGTGTTAGCCGCGGTCAGCGTGATCCCGTAGCCACCTGTCCGCGGCTGACCGACAAAGAAACGAAGCGGGTTATCTTTGTCCTGAAAGCGGTTGACCGTTTCCTGACGCTCATCCTGCGGGGTTTCGCCATAATAGGTTGCCACCGCTTCGGGCCCAAAGCGGTGGCGCAGGGCCGAAGCTATCTGTTGAATGTCGTATGTATACGACGCCCAAATGATAGCTTTTCCCTGTAGCTCATCTGTGATCTCCAGTAACTCCTTGAGCCTGTTACTTTCCACCGGCTGTATCTCGCCCTCATCCGGTTGCAAATGCCCGCAGCATATCTGTTGCAGGCGCATGATCTGTGTCAGCACACTGGCTGTTGTAGCCAGTTCACCGTTCTCCAGCTTGGCCAGAGCCAGCTTCTTCATCTGCGTATACAAGCTCTTCTGCTCATCCGTCAGCGCAACGTCCCGCCGTATGTACATTTTGTCAGGCAGGTCTAAACAATCTTCTTTCAAGGTGCGGTTGCTAAACCGGTCCAGCTTCTGGTTCAGTTCGTCCAGCCTACGGTATCCAGTGATCTCCTGAAATGCACGAGTGCCCATAGTGCGCTTTTGCACAATCGCGTAACGGTTTTGAAAAGCAAAGTAACTGTTGAAATTAAGCGCAGCCGGTGACAAAAACATGCACTGGCTAAACAAATCCATAGGTGACTTTGTTACAGGTGAGCCTGTTAAGATGCGCTTATATTTGGAATATTTAGCCAACAACATTACATTTTTAGTACGAGTAGCCTTACGGTTTTTAATTGTCGTGCTTTCATCAATTATTATTATGTTTTCAGAGTTTTCTTTTAAAAAAGCAAAAGCCGCTTTTGTACCACGTGGTGTGGACAGCGCTTCGACGTTTATTACAAATATTTTTAACCCGTCAAAAGGACGCTCATATACCAACTCTTTCATTTCTTCTTGAAACTTTTTAGATGTAGAGGGCGTCCACCGCACCACCATGCGCTTTATCTCATCTGGTAAGTGCGCCGGTATCTCACCCTGAACCCAGTTGTCATAGACACCTTTCGGTGCCAGTATAAGTGCCGCGCATACTTTTTTGGCCTGATACAGCATACCGATAGTGTCAATAGCCACTTTGGATTTACCAGTCCCCATCTCCATAAACAGCGCGTAAAACTCCTCGGCCCACGAGTCTTCCAAGACTTTTCGCTGGTGGTCAAACGGCTCAGTTTTAAATTTATATTCCCGCATCATTTTCTCCCTTGACTATGGGGGTATATACGACTATATAGGTATTTGTCAAGGCCCGACAGGAGCCTTTAACAACGAACGGAGAAACGCGATGAGCGATTTGTTTGAAGAAATGGAGGCAGATTTTGAAGCCAGTCTGTCTAATTCAGTAGAAAAACTGGATCAAGGTGACCTTACAACGGTCGCCGGTATGGCTAAAGCAATCAGGGACAAGGAAGAGCAGGTCAAAGACCTTGAGGAAAAACTCAAGGCTGAGAAAAAGTCGTTGCTGAAAATGACTGATGAGGACTTGCCGACTATGCTGGCTGAGATCGGCCTGACGGCCATGAAACTGGATGATGGATCTGAGGTTACTGTCAAACCCACCTACGGTGCATCAATTTTAATCGACAATAAACCAAAAGCATTCGATTGGTTACGGGAGAACGGGTATGACGATATCATCAAAAACACGATTACATGTTCGTTTGGCAGAGGCGAGGATGACCAAGCGTCTGCGTTCAAAGCCGTTGCGGAAAAAGAGGGCTACGCGCCGGAACAAAAGACGGACATCCATTCACAGACGCTTCGTGCCTTTGTCAGGGAACGTGTTGAGAATGGTGACGACTTCCCGATGGAGCTATTCGGAGCCTACGTCGGGCAACGCGCAATTATTAAGAGAGGAAAGTAAAATGGCTGAAAAGAAAAATGATGTAGTTGAGAAGGAAACGGCTGAGATTATTCAGTTTGATCCCTCTATGTTTGAAGCTGATGCCGGAGTAGGCTTGGAGAATATGAGCCAAGACGATCTTGCGTTACCTTTTCTCAAGATATTGTCAGGCGTAAGCAAAGAACTTGATGATTTGGAGGATGCCCGTAAGGGTGACATCTACAACACCGTCTCAGGGGCCGTATACAAGGGCAAGGACGGTATCAAGGTCATTCCGGTAGCATACCAGCGTCGGTTCATTCAATGGGCCCCCAGAGGCGAAGGAACGGGTGCTCCTGTTGCTATCTATTCTCCGGGCGAGTCCATGCCCAAAACGGAGCGGTCTGCTGAAGATAACAAAGAATATGTTCAGGACGGGTCTGGTCAGTATATTGAAGAGACCCATCAGCACTTTGTTATTGTGCTACACGACGACGGTTCTGCGGAAACTGCGTTGATTGCAATGAAGTCCACTCAGCTTAAAAAGTCTCGTAAGTGGAACAGCATGATCTCTTCGCTCACCATGCAGGGCAAAAACGGCCCATTTACGCCGCCGCGCTTTAGCCACATCTATCATCTCAAGACTATATCTGAGGAGAATAGTAAGGGTAGTTGGCATGGCTGGGAGATGAGTCGTGTGGGTCCTGTCGAAGATAGAGCTATCTACCAACGTGGTAAGGACTTTGCTACGAGCATCACCGCTGGTGATGTGGTGGTAAAGCATCAGGACGATAGCGTCTCCGATAACAATCTAAATGACGACGTCCCGTTTTAATTAATTGGGTGGCGGCATTGCCGTCACCCTTTTTTTGCGGGGAACGTACATGTCAGTAGATAAGTTTTCATCCATCTTTGATGGCCTGCGTCTTGCGTATGGCACATACAAAGTAGAGAAACAGCAAGCGAACGGTAAGAATACCGGACGGGCCGCCATAGTGCGCGAACCACGGACCAAGGAACTGTGGGAAGGGCATCTGGCTGGCAAGGGTCGTGGTATTGGTATTATACCGATCAATGAGGACAATAAGTGTGTCTGGGGTTGTGTTGACGTAGACCAATACCCGTTAGATCACAAAGTACTCGTTGAGAAGATCCGTAAGCTTAAATTACCTCTTGTGGTGTGCCGCTCCAAGTCTGGCGGCGCACACTGCTTCCTGTTCGCAACAGAATGGGTAGACGCAAAAGATATGCAGTCAACACTGCAACAGGTTTCAGCCGCTCTAGGTTATGGCGGCAGTGAGATATTTCCAAAGCAGGTCAAGTTGCATCTTGACCGCGACGACGTAGGTAACTTTTTGAACCTGCCGTACTATGATGCAGAAGATGGGTTACGCTACGCAATCAAGGACGATGGCACATCTGCCACGCTTGAAGAGTTCTTTGAGCTCTACGAAACGCATAAGCAGACACCCGAACAGCTTATCAAGCTACAGATAACCGACGATCCTGAAACGTCCAACATGAAAGACGGGCCGCCGTGCCTACAGTTCTTAATAAAGAACAAAATATCTGAGGGTGGACGTAACAACGGCTTGTTCAACATAGGCGTATACTTACGCAAAGCTTACCCCGATAGCTGGGAGTCTGAGATACT
>Ga0208159_1000770_pt1 | contig 12480 bp, 10 predicted proteins | sample 9_EtaG_FD_184082 | JGI IMG/M metagenome (GOLD analysis project Ga0208159, IMG submission 184082) | Marine viral communities from the Subarctic Pacific Ocean - 9_ETSP_OMZ_AT15188 metaG (SPAdes) (version 2) | ecosystem: Environmental > Aquatic > Marine > Oceanic | place: Pacific Ocean | collected... | reverse complement strand
CTAAAGGTGGGTTGAAGAAGCAAATGAAAAACCAAGCCACTGGTGAGTATGGAAATACTTATCGCTCTACATTCCATGGCAAGTCTGGTTTTGGTGGACTTGATTCTTTGGCGCGTGGAGTAACGGAGACTATCAACGATAGAGAAGAAGAGAAACTATTTAATACATCTCGACAAGTTGATACATTGATCGAAGGTTTATTAAAGAAGGTGAAAGAAGATGAAGCACAATAAGAAAAGAAATACCGCTTTTCTTTACGAATCTCTTGTAAAGGAATTAACAAAAGCTGTTGTTTATCAGCAAGAAAATAAAAAGAAGATTATTCTCAATATGATCAAAGAGAGTTTTCACAAAGGGTCTCCGCTCAACGAAGACCTTCGGTTATACAGATCAATTCTAGAGAATAAGGATAAGATGACCAAAGATTTTTCAGATCGTTTTCTTATCGAGACAAAGAAAGATTATGATTCAATGGATCGTAAGTCTGTGTTTAACGCTCAAACAAAATTGATTAATCAAATCAACAAGCAACTCGGGACAAATGTTTTTGCAAATTTCGTGCCAAACTATAAAGAGATTGCAACTGTTGGTTCGTGGTTTCAAGGAACAAAATCTTCGGCAAAGAATCGTCTTATCATTGAGACCAAAGTAAAGCAAATTTTGACTCCTTCTAAAAAAGAAGAGAAAGAGATGAAGCACATTGATAATTTAACATATAAAACATTTGTTGGAAAGTTTAACGACACATATAAAAACACACTCCAAGAAAATCAAAAAAATCTTTTAACAAATTACATAACATCATTCTCAGACAATGGTCTTGGTCTTAAAATATTTATCAACGAAGAACTCAAAGTTTTAAAGAAAAAAATCATTTTAAAACTTTCGAGCGATAAAGAGACCTTGGAAGAAAACAAACGCTCACAACTTGTAAAAGTCTCGGTAATATTGGAAGATTTTAATAAGAAACCGCTGGATGGCAAAATGGTCGAAAAGCTATTTTATATTCAAGGACTTTTGGAGGAACTATAATGCCTGTTAATGTTAAGATAAATAAAGACTTTGGAATTGATGTACAAACTGCGGCTGAAAGAGATGCCGGGAAAGTTGGGGTTGGTGTAGATAGAGATGTTACAGTAGACATCAAACCAACCGTAGGAATATCAATTACAAACAATCGGCTATCAGAGTTTAAATTTGACATTTTAGCTAGAGAGGCTTTAAATGGAGACATCATGATCTTTGAGCACAAAGACATTGATATTGTCATTATGCAGGAAAAGAAAAAAGTTGTTGCTTTTGCAAAAGAAATGTTGAATGACAATGTTTATGGCGCAGAGAAGAGGTTGTTTGATCATCTTCGTAAAACCGGTATCGTTCAATATGACTCGGTGCAAGGTGGGAATGTGTATGGTTCTATGGAAGCAGTTGTTTTAGATTCTAAGAAATACGATCCAATGAAGTCAGCTCTCGTTCAAATCTCTGAATGGTGTAAAAGTGAACAACCAAGCAATGAATTTTTAGAATCTCACGACGACATGATGCAAGACAACATGTTGGATCCGGATGATGAACACGCAACGGAACTCGGCGAGGTTCCACATGAAGAGGAGAAAGGTTCAATTCTTCAAAAGAATCTTTTTGCCCCTTATCTTTATGGTCGCTATACATATTAGAGGTTAATGTGGAATTGTTACATTTTATTCTTGCCTGTTATGGCATGACTTTTATTCTCGTCCATGGAAAGATCTTCGAAGATTTCAGACCCGAGAAAGATTATACAAAGAAATGGAATACATTGTTTCATTGTCCGTTGTGTATGGGCTTCTGGGTTGGTGTGTTTATGTGGGCAATAAACGGATTTACCGAACTATTTATCTTTGAATATTCATTGATTAATGCATTTATTTGTGGCTGTATCTCCGCAGGTACATCTTATCTTTTATCTATGTTGGTTGATGATTTCGGTTTTAGAAATGGAGTTAAGAATGACTAAGAAAAAATGGATGCTACAACCTGTTCGCAGATGCTGCTCAGGATCCTGAAACGAGCGGTGAGAGACCGCTATTTATTTATTGGAGATTTAAATGTCAAAACAATTACTAACAGAATTTCATGAGCTTTGTAAAGATGGTATCTGTCGTGATCTTCTTTCCGAGAGAGAAAAGAGAGAGGTTGATAATGGCACTGTTTATTTGTCTGGTCGTATTCAAACTGCTGATAAGAAGAATGGAAACGGAAGATCCTATCCCTATAAGGTATTGAAGCGAGAAGTTGATAACTATCAGAAGATTGTTAAAGATAATCGCGCCTGTGGAGAGCTTGATCACCCTGATGATTCTGTCATTAATCTTAAGAATGTTTCTCACATTGTAACTGATTGTTGGTGGGAAGGCAAAGATGTTATGGGTAAAATCAAAGTTCTTGATACACCTTCTGGTCGTATTCTCAAAGATCTCATCAATGCTGGTGTTAAACTTGGAATATCCTCTCGTGGACTTGGATCTGTTAAAGAATCGATGGGTAGCACCGTAGTTCAAGAAGATTTTGAGCTTATATGCTTTGACATTGTCTCTGAACCTTCGACACCAAATGCCTATGTGTACCCAAAGGCAAAGCGTGGAATGTACGAAAACAAAATCAACGAAGCTAAACAAAACATCGTTGATGATTTATTTAAGAAAATACTTGAGGATTAAATGAGTAAAAATGATTTAAAGAAAATATTGAAGCCGCTAATTAAAGAGTGCATCAAAGAAGTAATCTTTGAAGAGGGAATCCTTTCGACTGTCATTAGTGAAGTTATGAAAGGAACCTCTGGTTCTCAGCAAATTGTTGAGACCAAGCAACCTAAACAAACAAGGCAAAACTTTGAAAACAGAGAGAGAAAGTTGAAAGAAGCAAAAGCTAGAAAACGTAAACTCCTTGACTCAATTGGAAAAGACGCTTATAACGGTGTTGATCTTTTTGAAGGAACAACTCCTACCCCTGCTCCAAGAACAAACCAAGGACAAGGCCCATTGGATGACGTTGCACCCAATGATCCCGGTGTTGATATTTCAAGCATCTTCTCCGGACACTCTGCAAAGATTTGGCAAAAACTATCAGGAAAGGATTAATGGCTTCAAGACTCACCATGAGACCTCGTCGTAATGAGAGCGGGGAACGTTTGATTAAAAGGTTCAGACGAAAAGTAAAGAAACTAGGATTATTGGAAGAACAGCGAGAGAGACGCTACTACACCAAAAAGTCCGACAAGAAAAGAAGAGCCAAGCAAAAGGCTATTGCTCGTCGTAAAAAACAAGAGCAAAAAGAAAAGAAAAACACTAATTAATGTAGTTTTGGAGAAATTATGTCAGTACATAAATATACAAGTTGGGGCCGAACTAGAAGCCCAAAAAATATAGCCGGTGATCCCGGTACCAAGGTTGTTTGTCTATCAGCTACAGATAACCTAAGACTTAGCAATACAGCTTATAAAACTGAAGGCTATGCAACTGAAAATCAAAGATACCTTCATTTGCTTCTAGAAGATGCTACAACTTCCGATGATCCACCAGCGGTTACAGTTTTTGGATACTGCCATGCTTTTGAAAGGTGGTTTGAGCTACCAGCATCTTTCACCCCACAAGGTGGTAATACCGGACCAACTGCAATAAGCCTAGACCTAGGTAATCAAGGCTCTAGAGATTCAGATGCTAAAGTTCCAAGTGATAGAGAGTATAGAACTTATGAAATATTAGGCATTGACCGTGTTGCTTTTGTTTGTTCATCCGCAGCACAAATTGATGTCTGGGCTGCATGTAGCACATTTTAAGAGAGGTTTAAATGGCTGAATTCGGCTGGGCATATGTAGCAGGAGATGTTATATCCGGGGCGTTAGGCCCTGTTGATTCATTACTTTTGAAGAAAGGAGACACCAATATAAGTGGCTCTCCTAATCTTGTATATAATACAACAAGTAATGTTTTAGCCGTAACTGGTGGAGTTAGTGCCTCTGTTAACATTTCGGCTTCAGCTTTTTATGGTGATGGCTCTAATTTATCTGGTATTACTTCCGTTAACATAGCAAACGATGGAAACAATCGACTACTAACAGCCGATGGTGACAGTACAATGTCAGCAGAATCTAACTTGACTTTTGACGGCTCCAATCTAATTCTTTCTGGTAATCTAGAAGTTTCTGGATCCAGAGTAAAGTTGACAGGTCTATCTGCCGGCACAGCGACAACATCTAGTTTTCTAGCAGTAGATTCAAGTAACAATATAGTATTAACGTCATCAGCCGCTGGTGGTGGATCTGGTGGAACTCTTGGCGCAGCAGAGGACGGAGACTACACAGACGGATTATACACAGACTTTACAACAAATACCACAGTTGGAACAGCAATTGATAGATTTAATGAAGTTTTAAAAATTCTTGCCCCAAGTCCAGCGCCTAATGTAAAATCGATTAAATACGACCAATCCAATGGACAAAGTGCAAAACTTTCTTTTGATGGTTCAAATGCTATCACAGGCTATACAGCATCTTCAACTAATGCTGGATTTTCTGCTGTTAATAGAAATGGAACGTATGAGGCAGCAACCTCCGGAGCAAACTTTAAGCTTGGTATCTATAACGCACAAGAACTCACAGGGTTTATAAACTATGATGTCGCTCCAAGTGTTACAAATGGTCAAGTTGCATATGCTTCTGGTGCTTTTGGAAACGCTAATGAGGGTACATTAAAATTAGAATTAAATGGAACTGTTATTCATTCTGTGGCTCTCTCTGGGCTAGCGGGGTCTGGTAATCCAGCAACAGGATCTGCAACCTCTTTAACAAATGGATCCGGCTTTACAAATGTTTCGATTACAGCATCTTCGTTTGATGGCAATGCAGCAGAGTGGCATATTTTTAAACATAGAACAGCGAAATATAAGATTGAAGCAGATGACCAAAAGAAAGGATGGAACTATCTGAGAGTAGTTCACACAGTTGGCGGAGCAGATAGAAACTCAAACTACATTGAGTGGATCAATGATCCGGACGGAGCAGGACAGGCGTTGTCAATCTCCAATGCTAGAATAGAAAATATTTCCACTGGAGGCTCTGTTTATGTCTCAGGTGTACAATATAACACTAGCATTACCGCTAATTACAAAGCAGATATCAATAATATATATAGAAACGTTTTTCCCACTGGGACTCCTATATCTTTCTCTCCAACCAAATCATCGACACCTTCTGCACAAGCTGTCCCGGATTTAAGTGGTGGAGATGATGAGACCAAGGTTTTAGGTATAACTGCTAGCTTATCACTAAACACTAGCATCAATCCATCTCAAACAATCGGATCTTCAATGAGTGTTACGCATCCATTGAAATCAAATATAACAAACGGTGGAAATGCCACAGCTACACAGTTTTTAATTTATGACAACACTCCCCCTACATCAAATAATTTAACAGAGACTTTTATAAATGAAACTTTTAGAGTGGTGTCCGCTTCATACGATACACAAGGTTCTTTATCTAGTGCCACATGGGATTCAGAGGTGCACTTAACCTCAAGTGGTACATCTGGTTATAATGACGGATTAGTGCAACTAGCTACAGCAGAATACAATGGAAGGCTATATAGCCCAATTGCTAGTGCTCTACCAAACAATGGAAATTTCTCTACATTAACAAATGGCCCGGCTGGTAATCCAAATTATTCTAGCGAATCAGGGACTAGGGCTTATTACAGAAAAATCCAAAACACATCAGGTGGGACAAAATACAATTTAAAAATCACTTCAACTAAAGGAAGTACAACTTATAATAATTCTTCATTGTCAACTGGTAATGCTCATTTCTTTGCAAAGATCCCCGGAGCAACCGGTTGGATGGATATTTCGCAAAATTTTGTCTACGGTAGTGTAGCAGATGGCAATGGAGCTCTAATCTCATCAGCTACAAACGATGTCGACAGTGGTAACAATGTGCATCATATTACTTTTGGAACTGCTTCAATTGCAGCGAATGAATATATAGCTATAAAAGTTTTGGCTGATGAAAGCTGGACTGGACATCTATCTCAACTTGAATTTGTTCTTGGAGCTTCATCTGAGACTGCTGCCACTCCACAAGTGCTATCGGATATCGATGCCAACGACACAGGAACAGGAGCTAAGCTTTCCTTTGGTTCTTCAAATGCTGTTGCCGGATACTCAAACGTACAAGGTGGTGGTATTGGTTCCATGACAACAATTAACTCCAACGGAGACTATACGGTCAGTGGAAATAGAAGAGGTGTCTTCTCAGCTGCTCCAACAATTGATGGAGAAATAAACGACGCAATAGCTGCTGATGGTGGAAGTGACTATCCAGCGAAAGCTTTTTACAATGCCTATTCTGGGTCTCTGATCTTAGAAGTAAATGGATCTGAGGTTCATACGATAAACCTAGCTAGTACACTTTCTGCAATAAATACAACAAATTCCCCACAAAACTCTAGATTAAATGTTAGTGCTGTTTCCTTTGCTGAGACCTCCGATGGAATTCCAGATTATCTTAAGCCTTATCGAACTGGTACTTTCGAAGTTGGTTCTGCTAATCAAAGAAGCGGATGGAACTATGCAAGATTAATCCACAGAACTAACTCTGATGCTACGACAAACTATGTTGAGTGGGTGGTTGACCCATCTGGTGCTGTTGACAATACAGCAGTAACTTCACCAGCATTAGCCAATTTTAATCATGGTGATATATATTATCAATCTGGTGTCCGATACTTTGCATCGAGACCCTCTGCTAGTTTTACTTACGCTGCTTCAAACTTCTACAGTAATGTTTATAGTAATGAATCCGATGCTATTTCTTTCGAAAGAACCGACAATTGCTCTATAAACAATATAAGAATGATTGGAGACGGAATAACAACATTTGACTCTGGTGTGTCTCAAGCGGGGATGGCCGCGCTGGATAACGGAGCAGACTGTGAGGCTACGAGTTTTGAGGTGACAGGAAATGTTTTATTTGATAACTTAACCTCGATAAGCGGAGGGCTTGGTCTATACACAAAATATGATATTGCTGTTAACTCAACAATTAAGCATCCGTTTAAAACTAATAAAACTACCTCAACAGCTAGCAAGACTGCCTTCATGGTCTATTCTGGATCGATTGGCAGCACAACACTGGGTAACAACGAATATTTTGGTCTTGAAACATATAGAGTTGTTTCTGGAAACTATGCTAACCAAGCAGCAGTAATAGATGCTGGTAATGTATGGAATTCACAAACTGCCTTGAATGGTGGAGACAGTCATGATGATGGTATGGTAACCGCAAATGGATATGCAATTTCTCCATTCCAAATTGGAAACGCTGGAGACACGAGAAACTCAGCTGATGGAGGTTCACTTCAAGCTCCGGCTGGGAGTCCGAACTATTCCACTTTAACGAACAATACAAGAACTTTTTATCGATATTTTAGATACACAGACGCTAGTACAGTAGCTAGTTTCACATTAACTTTATATGGCGACGCTAATTTGGTTGGAAAAACGGGAACTTATGCGGCGGCATTAGGATCAAATAAGAATTGTTTTGTCGAACTTAAAGTTCCATTTGATCCTAACTTCCCAGGTGCTGATGATCAATCAACGGATTGGGCTGACTGTGCCAAGATCTTTGAAGCCAGCGCTCAACCTAATGTTCTAGGTGCAGGTATTAGAGCCGGTAGTTTTTCCGGCGAAGATCAGTCAATTGACTCAAATGGGCTGGCACTTTCTCTGACCTTGGGGACCAGGAGAATAAAACAAAATCAATATATTATGATAAAAATATCAGCACACAAAGATTGGACGGGGTATCTTTCTAGAATACAGGTGACATACTAATGGCTAAGACGAATGTAACATTTACCAATTTTGCTGCTAAGAAGCTACTTGGCAAAACACAAGTTAGACCCTCTCTATCAGATGCTGAGGAGGCGTTCCCGTCAAATGTATCAGTGCCTGGTGCTGGTGTATTTGCCGAGGCGATTCCAAGAGAGCCCGGAACAGATTTTTTTACATTATATTCTGCTTCTGCTGGTGCACCGGCAACAGTTGAAAAAGTTTATTTTGATTGTGTTGCAATATCAGATAGTCTTTATGATGCAGATGCTTCTTCCGCTGATGGTGGAGATGAATCGCAATCTCAAGGACATCATGCTTATTACTTAAAGCTTCCATCTAACTACCAAACAACCTCATCAAACCCTAACAAGGGAACCGGTAATTTTGTGAATGATAAAAGACTTTATCTATCTCGCGGAGGATTACAGTTGGTTCCTCCTTTTGCAACAGACGCTGGGTTGCCCGGGTCCAGCGGGAATAACTATTACTTTATTGAGCTTTACACCGGAGATCCTACAAATCCTTCAAATAAAATTTCTTCAACTGATGCCATTGACTGGCAGTTTGATTATTACTCTGGTATCGTTTTCATCCAAGACTTTGATGCAGCCAAAGTGCCCGTTACAGCATCAGCATATTTATATGTTGGAAGATATCTAGATGAAAAACTTGATGGTGTTGGGTCGACAATTGTAAAAGATGAGGGCTCAAACATCACAACTGCTGTTTCCTCATTTGATTTTGTTGGTTCTGGTGTAACTGCAACAAACTCAAGCAACAATGTAACTGTTACAATACCCGGGGGAGTTAACTACTCTAGAACAGCAGTGACATCAACAATTACCGCCTCAACCAGTGCGCAAATCATGGGAGTTTCAGCATCCTCGGCGTTAGAGATAAGACTACCAGCGGCATCAGGATATACGGCAGGACAGTTTTTTACTATCAAAGATGAAGCCGGAAATGCCAACACAAACAATATAACAATCTTGGCTACTGGAGCCGAGACTATTGATGGTAGAAGCTCGATTGTCCTCGAATCACCCTTCTCAGCAGTAAACATATATTGTGATGGATCTTCTAAATTCTTTATCTATTAGACTTCCGTTAATCACTCGAATTACTAATTAGTATCGGAAGACCTACGGGTCTTTTGTCATATATATTTCTTGGAGGATTTTTTTATGGCTTATAAATTTCAAGTAGGAGCTGCCATTATGAGCGGCTCTTTAACTCAAGAAGGTGACATCACCGGTGAGGGCAATCTTGCTCTTGCTAACTCCGCTACTATCGGATGTGCTGCTGATGCTGACCTTATTACACTCGCAAGTACATCTGTTGCTTTTGCAAACAATGTTGATGTTAATGTTGCGAAAGCCGGTGGTCTCCAGATCGCTGGTGCTGCTGTAACTTCTACAGCAACTGAAATTAATTTACTCGACGCAATTACTCGTGGTTCAATTATCTATGGTAACTCTTCTGGAGCTTCTGCTCGTTTGGCTGCCGGGTCTGCAAACACAGTATTAAGTACTGATGGTACTGATATTGGATACTCACAAATTGACAATGCAATGATCGATTCATCAGCTGGTATTCAACTTTCTAAGTTAGAATCTGTTACTTCTGCTAGAATCATTGTTGGTAATGGCTCTAACGTTGCGACTGCTGTTGCGATGTCCGGAGACATAGCTATTGACAATGCTGGTGCTACAACTATTCAAGCGAATGCTGTTGAAGGCTCAATGCTTAACAACAATATCGTTTCTGGTCTTGATGATATTGGAGCAGCTTTGGCTACAACTGATGAGCTTATTGTTAGTGACAACGGTACTATTAAGCGTACAGATTTGTCACGTCTTTCCACCATGATGCAGAGCACTGGTCTTGCTGATTCTTCTGGTCAGCTTTCTGTTGCGGCTGCTCAAACATCAATCTCTTCCATCTACAATGCTGGTTTGATTGTTGGACGTGGTGCTTCTGATGCCCATATTGATTTCAGCACTGATGATCAAATTCAATTTGACATTGACAACGCTGCTACTTTAAATCTTAGCGCAAATGGTATCAACCTTCAACAAGGTGGTATTCAGGTTCCAGCTGGAGCAGACATTGATGCTGCCGGTGCAGGTGCTGCTAATCTTTATGCTAGTGTTGGCGCAAACAACCTTACTATCGGTGGTTCTACATCAACAGTTGTTATCCCAGGTAATTTGACTGTTTCCGGTACTACCGTTGAGATTGATGCTGCTTTTGTAGTAACTTCTTCAATTCAATTTGAAGGTGTGACACCAGATGGTAACGAGATTTCTCTTACTTCTGCTGATCCTTCTGCTGATCGTACTATTACACTTCCAGATTTGACTGGTCATATTCCACTTATTGCAGGTGCAATTGGTAATGCTAACGTAACTGCTGCTGAATTCCTTCTTCTTGATGGTGGTTCTTCAGTTGGAACTGATACTCTTGCTGATGCTGATGGTTTCATGCACAATGATAATGGTACAATGAAGCATACTCAAGTAATTAAGATTGCTGAATTGGCTTTCTCCAAAGTATCTGGTGATGCTACTGTAGCATCTAATGGTGCTCTTACTATTGCTAATGATGCAGTTCAAGCAGCTATGCTTAATGACGACTGTATTTCTGGTTTTGATGACATCGGCGCAGATATCGCTGGTACTGATGAGCTTTTGATTAGTGATGCTGGTACTCTTAAGAGAACTGACATGTCACGTCTTAAGACTTTCATTGGATCTGGTACTGCTGCTATCACAGAACATGGTGATGCTGATAGAACTATGGCTGTTGGTGTAAATGTTGCAACTGCTAATATGTCCGCAAACAGAACTTGGACTCTTCCTGCATCTGCTGGTCTTACCGCTGGTGAATCTGTAAAAATTAAAGCTGCGGGTCTTACTAATGGAAACATTACAATTGCTCGTGCTGGTTCTCAAACAATTGATGGGTCTTTGACCTCTATTGTTCTTGAATCATCTAACGCTGCTGTTGAATTGGTTTATGTAGGTGCTGACGATTGGAGACTATTCTAATCTAAATTACAAAGATTTATCTTGGGGGTCGGGTTTTGCTCGGCCCTTTCTATTTATAGAAAAGAGGTTTTATTATGGCTTATAATTTTTCCAGAGGAAGACAGATAGTAGGAGATCTATCAGGCTCAGATGATTCCGGAAGAGACACAGGTATAGATTTTGAAAATGATTACATTGGTCTCCAGACTGGTGGCACAACTAGCTTTGTTTTATCTGGCTCAAAGGTTGGAATAGGTACAACAAGTCCAGATTATGAACTTGATGTCGCAGGAAATATCGGTGTTAATCAATACATCTATCATAACGGAGATGCCAATACATGGATAAATTTTACTGATAATCGAATAAGGCTTAATGCGGGTGGTAACAATTTCATAGATTGTGAAGATCCCGGTAGTGCTCCTCATAAAGTTAGAATTAATAATGGTGGCAATAATATTGACTTTGTTATCAAAGATAATAGCGGTAATACGTATTTCACGGCTGATGCTTCTACCACTAGAGTAGGTATTCAGACGGAATCGCCAATAGCAGAGTTAGATGTTGCAGGTAAGATCGCTATAACTGCTGAATCCTCAACACCATCGCAACCTTCTGATGGACAAGGGTACCTCTACACAAAGTCAGATGGAAAAATTTATTGGAGATCTTATGATGTTTCTGAAACAGATTTGACTTCAGGCGGTGGAGGTGGTAGTACATCACCCGGAGGCTCAGACAGACAAGTTCAATTCAATGATGGTGGGTCTTTTGCTGGTAACTCTGCGTTTCTTATTGATGACAGTTACAATGTAAAACTGTCGAGTTCTTTGTATGTTAAAGAATCAATCGGTTTAGGAATTGACTTAGGTGGTGGCAAAAACTCTAGTAATGAATGGGTAGCTATAACAAGCCCACAAAATAGATTTCACATGGTTGGAGATGTGACAAACAATGCTGCTTTTGCTATAGATCAAGCCTCTAATACTGTAGGTGGTACTTATTGGTCTTTCTCTAGAGCACGGGGAACCCCTTCTTCGCCAACTGCTGTAAATGCTAATGATGAAATCTCAAGAATTCAGTTCTTTGCACACACTGGCTCTTCTACTCTTAAGAGATCTGCTATGATATATACAACCGCAGACGCTGATGGCGATGGAAGGATGAGATTCTATGTTACAAATGGAGGTGATGCCGATAATATTGCGATTGACTTTTATAATAATCAAGTTACATTTGGTGATCAACTGATAGTTGGAGCTTCCGGAATGAATCCGATATCAAACGGAGGCGCTTCTATTGGTGGGACCTCAAATAGATTTGAACATATAAGAGGAAACAATCTCGTAGCATATGATTCGCTCCAGATTGGAAGCGTACATCCAATTTACGATAGAGGCGGTCATGGCCTTTCCATTAACAAGGATATAGCAACAATTGGGGACTATACTTCCGGTGAGGGACTTGTCTATGTTTCAAACTATAGTAACGTAGAGAATGTTGCTTTCGTTTTGCGCAAAACAGGCTCTCATTTTGGAGGGATCGCAATCAATGGAACTGATACAGATAATGATGAAAA
>Ga0208159_1000768_pt1 | contig 12493 bp, 8 predicted proteins | sample 9_EtaG_FD_184082 | JGI IMG/M metagenome (GOLD analysis project Ga0208159, IMG submission 184082) | Marine viral communities from the Subarctic Pacific Ocean - 9_ETSP_OMZ_AT15188 metaG (SPAdes) (version 2) | ecosystem: Environmental > Aquatic > Marine > Oceanic | place: Pacific Ocean | collected... | reverse complement strand
TAACGAATTAGGAAAGCCAGGAGATTATGCTATTGATACAGAAAATAAAAATATTTATGGACCTAAAACAAGTACCGGTTGGCCGGCACCTGTAAATTTTTAATGTTAATATTTATAAGAAAAGAAGAACAATCATGGAACAAAAAAAGTTTATCCAAGTTTTAAAAAAAATAGTAAAAGAAACTGTTAGAGATGTAATAAAAGAAGAACTAACAGAAATTTTACATGAAGGGTTACAAAGTACAATTAATGAAATAAAAGGAAAACAAACTGCAGTAACTAAGCCTAGTACTGTTGTTAAGCCGAAGAAAATACATAATAAATTTAAAGAAAATAAATTTTCAGACATATTAAATGAAACAGGAGCATTAAGAGAGCAAACTAATTATGCTGATATAATGAATGAAGATATTCATATGACATCAGCAAATGCTAAGAATTTTGGAATGCAAAGAAATATGATGAATGCTAGTACTAGTACAATTAGTGATCCTGAAACCGGTCAATCAATAGCAGTAGAAGATCCAGCAATTGCAAAGGCAATGAATCGTGATTATAGTGCATTAATGAAAGCAATTGATAAAAAGAAAAATAGATAATGGCATATAAGATTACACAAGTAGATATTCAAACGGCGAGGGAAACCGAATGGGGTAAACTAACTCCGGAGGACCGATTAAACCTACGTCCTAATGTAGCTATAGGTGTACAATTTCCATTTACTGGAAAAGGGGTATTTAATAAGTCATTTACAACTTTAGAACAAGCAAAGACTAATTTTATGTCTTTGATATTAACTACTAAAGGAGACCGTTATATGGAGCCTGATTTTGGTACTGATTTAGCTAAGGCAATTTTTGAACCAAATAATCCAGGTATTAAAAAATTTATAGTAGAAACTATTACAGAAGCAACTAATTATTGGTTGCCATACTTATCAATTACTAAATTTGATATAGTTACTAATGAAGACGATCCAAATTTAAATCATAAGATAAAAATATCATTAGGGTTTACAGTTACTGGAAATGAGTCTGAACAAGAAATAACAATATTTGCTGGAGATGAAGGAATAAAAACTGAAGCTGTTAAAAACTTTGCTAGCAATACTAGCTTTATTCCAACCTAGATAAAAGATGATTAAAGGAAAATTATGGATGTAAAAAAAGATGTATCATATTTAGGAAAAGACTTCGGACAGTTTAGAAGAAATTTAATAGATTTTACTAAACAATATTTTCCTAATGATTTTAATGATTTTAATGAATCATCTCCTGGAATGATGTTTATGGAAATGGCAGCATATGTTGGTGATGTATTAAGTTATTATGCTGACAATAATTTAAAAGAGTCATTATTAGAACAAGCTTCAGAGCGTAAAAATGTATATGATTTAGCTAAATCATTAGGATACAAAGCAAAAAATTCTATTCCTTCATATTGTAATGTAGATGTATTTCAATTAATACCAGCAAAAAGTTCTAATGGAACAATTGTTCCAGATTATACTTATGCCTTAACAATAAAACCTGGAATGCAATTAAAACAAAAAGGAGGTCCTGCAGAATTTAGAACTTTAGAATCTGTTGATTTTTCATTTAGTTCTTCTTTAAGTCCAACAACTGTTACAGTATATGAAGCTGATGAAACAACTAAAGAGCCAATATATTTTCTATTAAAGAAGAAAGCAAAAGTAGTATCTGGTAAAGTTGAAACAGCTGATTTTATTTTTACTTCTCCTAAACAATATGATAAAATAGTTTTACCTGGCACAAATGTGATTGACATATTACAATGTGTAGAGTCAGACGGAGATATATGGTATCAAGTAGACTATTTAGCTCAAGATACATTATTTCAAGAAGTTCCAAATTTATTAGAAAATGACCCGGAGTTGTCTTCTTATAGATCTTCTAGTCCTAGTTTATTAAAATTAAAGAAAACATCTAAACGTTTTATAACTAGACTAAGAAGTGATAATACATTAGAATTACAATTTGGAGCAGGAATTTCTGATAATAATGACGAAGAAATTATTCCTAATCCAGATAACGTAGGAAATGGCTTAGCTGCATTTAGAAAACCAATTGACGTAGATATCGATCCATCAAATTTTTTATATACTAGAGCATATGGACAAGCTCCTTCGAATACAACACTAACTGTAACTTTTACTACAGGCGGAGGCACTGCTGATAATGTTCCAGCTGGTGTTATTACAAAAATAAGTAATATTCAATTTGAAGACGATCCTAATGCAGTTCTATCTGGCGCGCTTTTAAACTTTGTTAAATCGAGTGTAACTGTTAACAATGAACAACCAGCGCGTGGAGGAAAATCGCAAGATTCAGTACAAGATATAAAAAATAATGCCATGGCTAACTTTGCAACTCAAAATAGATTAGTAACTAGAGATGATTATATTATACGTTGTTATTCAATGCCTTCAAAATTTGGATCAGTTTCTAAAGCATATATGGTTCCGGATGATCAATTATCGCAAGGACAAATGGAAGACACAAGAATTCCAAATCCATTAGCTATGAATTTATATGTTTTAGGATTAGATCAAGATTCAAAATTAACAAAATTAAATCCTGCTATCAAATCAAATTTAAAGAATTATCTAGGTTTTTATAGAATGTTAACTGATGCAGTAAATATATTAGATGCATTTGTAGTTAATATTGGTGTTGAATTTGAAATAACGGTTGGAACTAACTTTAATAGTAATGAAGTATTATTAAAATGTATAAATAAATTACAAGAGTATTTTATAATTGATAAATGGCAAATTAATCAACCTATAGTAATGTCTGAAATTATGAATATATTAGGCAGGGTAAATGGAGTAAATAGTATAATAGATGTAACATTTATTAATAAATTTGATACAGCTAATAATTATTCCGGAAATGTATATGATTTAACTGCTGCTTCTAGACAAGGCGTTATATATCCTCCTTTAGATCCTAGTATATTTGAAGTTAAGTTTCCAAATAAAGATATTAAAGGAAGAGTAGTAAATTTTTAATAAAAAGAATATAATATTATGTTTAAAATAATGTACCCATCTCAAGACGCTACTTTATATCAATCAGATCCAAAAGTAAATACTGGATTGGATGAAATATTACAAATTGGAAAACAATTATCAAATAGTGGAACAGGCGGTGTTTTTGGTTTATCTAGATCATTAATTAAATTTGATACAACAGAAATTTCAGAATCATTATCTAGATATAATAAATCAGTAAATGATTGCAAATTTATATTAAAATTATATACAACTCATGCACAAGAATTACCAGTTGATTATACAATTGATGTTAATGTAGTTGCTCAAAATTGGACTAACGGTACTGGATTTATAAATTATCAGTTTCCAATTGATAACGGATGCTCATGGAGTCGACCAGCATCTGGATCTACTGTATTTTGGAGTTCTAGTGCAGCTGATATTAATTTTCCTATAGGAAGTAATTTTCATATAAATGGTTCTGGATCTGACCCAGGACAAGGAGGATCATGGTTATATGAGAAATCTCCATCTTCGCCAACTCAAGGAGGTACACATTTTACAGAATCATTTAGTAATAGACCATCAGATTTAACTATTGATGTTTCAGACGCTGTAAAATTATGGATATCTGGTAGTAATGGATATATTGCACCAAATCACGGATTCATAATAAAATTTTCAGACGAAGACGAATCTAGCGAATCTGTTACAGGAGCTATTAGATTTTTTAGTAGAGAAAGTCATACAATATATGTTCCTAAATTATTAATGATGTTTGATAATTCTAGTTTTGAAACAGGAAGTATGTCTCAAATTGATCTAGATTCATATGCAATTCATACTACTTTAAAGAAATCATATAAAGATGATGAAATATCAAAAATAAGAATATATGGTAGAAATAAATATCCGCAGAAATCCGCCACTAATTTATTTCCGGTAAAAACTGTAAATTATTTGCCTAGTAGTTCATTATACTCAATATTAGATGCCGCTACTGATGAAATAATTATACCTTATGACAATGAGTATACAAAAGTTAGTTGTGATGAAAAAAGTAATTTTATAAGTTTAGATATGTCTGGTTTGATGCCTGAGCGTTATTATCGTATAGAATTCAAAGTTAAAGAAGGAATTTTTGAAGAATATATATCAGACAAATTTTTCTTCAAAGTTACTAGATGATTTAATCTCCAATATTTTTGTAGTATAATATTTATACATATATGAATAATTCTACTAATCAATATAGCGTACGAAGAACAACAGAAGATGATTATGATATGCTCCTAGAATGGTGGGATCAATGGGGGTTTGATAAAGGTGGGCCTCCTAAAGATTTTTTGCCTAATAATGGCAAAGATGGCGTAATGGTAGAAGTAAATGGAAAACCTAGCGCTTGTTTATTTTTTTATGTAACCAATTCTTCAATTATTCAATTAGCTTGGCCTCTTAGTAGCAAAGAATGTAGAAAAGAAGTTAGAAAAGAAGCAATGAATTTATTAATTGAATCAGCAGAACAGATTTGTAAGAATCAAGGAGCTAATTGGATATTTTGGTGGGGAAACAATCAAAGTTTTACAAAACGACTAATTGATTATGGATTTCATAAAGCAGAAAGTGGTTTCAATGCAATACAGAAACGGATATAGCTATTATGGGTAATAAAAAAAGAAAAGCTAGAAAAGAAGCTAATATAGCTGCAGCTAAAAAGGCCGCTGCTGTTTCCATAGAACAAGCTAAAAAAACAGCAAGAATTGCAGCTGATATAGATGCTAAAAATAAAAGATTATCTGGATTTGACAAAACTGTTGATAGTTTCGATAAAACATTTACTGACGTTAGACTTGCATATAATCCTCCGGCTAAAGCTAAAAAGGTAAGAGAAGAAAAAGAACCAGAATTATTACCGCAAAGACCTATTGTAGATCCAGGACCTGCTCCGACACAAGAACAAATGAAATTATATAGAGATTATGATTCAAAAGGAATGTTTTTTAAAACTAATTTAGAATCAGTTACAGCTCGTGATAATAACGGTAATGCAATAATTAAAATTGGCGAAGAAATTGTAGACTCAATATCTGTTAATGGAGAAAAACCAGTTATAGTAGACACAATTAAAGCTCCTAAATCAGGACATGTATCTATACCATTAAATGTTAATAGGAAAGAATAAGTTTGATTACAAATAACAAAAATATAATTATAGAACAAATGCAAAAAAACTATACGAATAAATCTGTAGTTAAAAATATTGATACTGCATTTAGTTATTATAAGTTTCCTCCATCAACTACTGTTAATGAATTTGAATTCGAAGACTTTGATTTAGACTTCGATATAGATCAAGCAGGATTTGATCCAGTATCTGGAATGCATCGTGTACCAGAGAGACAAGCAGCTATGGTACCCGGTGACGAAGATAGAATTAAAACTAGTCAATGGGAATATTTGAGAAGAATTCCTAATATATATGCAGATGTAGAAGGAGAACCGGTTTGGAATGGCGGATCTTATTATGGATTTACTGATATACCATTTAAACAAACTATTGACGGAAATAAACTAGGAGATAATGATATAGGATTTATTATAACTCCAGATATTAAAAAATTATGCCAAGAAGGTAAAAAAACAATTAAATTTACTGTTGTATTAGATTTACAAGCAGATGCTACAGGTATTAGGCCGTTTGATATGAATAAAGATAAAGGCAAACAAAACATGTTCCCGAATGGCCAATCTACGTTTCTAAATTGTGAAGTACAACTTCGACTTGTAAGAACAATGACAACTCAACAACGAAGTATTAAAGTATTAGGACCAACAGGTTTTCCAATATATGACCAATGGAATCCTCCAGTTGCTATTATGCAATGGGATTATTATGGAGCTCAAGTTAAAGGAGATGCTGGTAAAGGAGTTATGAGAACAAAGCATGCAACTTATAGACCAAAAATGCGTTTAGAATATATAGTAGATATCGAAGAAGCTGAAAACTATGATATTTGGAAGCCCCAAGTAGCTGGACAACATAATATTTTCTTTAAACGACCAACTTCATATTGGTTGATTGAATTAATAGATGATCCAGGCGTTCAATTTGCAGATCCTAATAAGCGTAAAAAATTCTATGGAAAACAACGAACTAATCCGGAGTCTGATAGATTTTGGACAACTAAAGCGGAACGAGAGAAAAATTCAAAATATAATGAAAGTATAACTGCTAGATTAGATGCAGCTCCGGAAATTAAAGCAAGAAAAAATGAATATGCTAAGATTAAAGCTAAAAATCAAAATGTTAAAGCTGGTATTGCAAAAACTTTAAAAGCTAAACAAGCTGTATTAAATGGAGCACAGCGATTAAGATATGCATCTTTTCGTACACAAGTAAATACACAATTAATTGCTGCTTTTCCAGATGCTAGAGATTTAAAATATTTAATCTGGTCTTCGAAAAATGATATACCAACATTTTATAAAGCAGTATTAGAAGGATTTGAAGTAATAGAAAGAGTCTCTGGCGGAAGAAATGCTAAACTGAATGAATCATTAAAAGCTCAGATAGGAACACCAAAGCCAATAAAAACAAAAGGATCATATGATGTATTTGATAAACGTAAACAACCCGGAAACTTTAATGCAGGAACACCAACTATAAATTTTAAAGCATTTTATAGTGGCGCATCTAAATTCACAAAAGCAACTAATAGAGGTTCTTTTGGTACTAGAATGACATTAAATACTCCATGGGATAATGTATCAAATCTAGATAAAAGAAGTTGGGCAGAAGGACTTCGTCAATTTGCATTAACTGTTTACAATTCAGCTCCTGCTGCAGCAGCTGCTACAAATAAGGCCGGTAAATTTTGGGAGATTTATATTAATAAGAATGGAGGAAGTAATTTACTAGGAAATTTAAAAGACTTTTACTCGAAACAACCATCTGTTTTACAGCCAAAGATTCTAGCTAAATTGGAATCTGACTCTTCTATAAGAAATCAATTTTATTATATACCTGATTTTGGTGATGGTATAAATCATAGCGAATCTTCTGGAGATGGAGATTTTAATGCAACAATACAAGGAGACAAGAAAGTTCGACCTTATCAATTGGGATCATTTGCAGATTCTACATGGGGAGCTGATATCTATAAAGGTTAATAATGTTAAAACAGTATTCAAATATAGAACAAATTAATAGTGCTAAGAAAGCAATTGAAGCCAAAAGATTCTTACCAGAAGATCTAGGAGTATTTCAAAAAACTAGATATCAATATCAATCAATAGAATTAACTAATGAAAACTCTTCGAATGAATTACATGTTTATTCTGGAGGTCAATGGATAACAGGATGCCAAAAAATTGATTTAACTAATTATTCAGATCCTATATATGATAAAGATGGAAATGAAATACAATTAACATCTCCAGTATCATTTAATATTGAACAAGAATTATTAAAATTAAAATTAACTAGTGGAAATTTTAAAATAGTTGTTAACTTCTTTGAAAATATAATAGGAAGTTATAATAATCAACATTTAGCAATAGACGAAATATCTCCCGATCGTACGGAGTTACGTTTAAAAGCAATTAACGAACGAAACCCAGCATTTTTATTATCTATTAACAATTACATTAATAATGTTCAACAAACATCATTAACTAATGATCCATATAATTGTTATTTATTAAATTTTTCTAGAAATAAAACTATAAAATATGTTAACAGTGTAGTAGTTGGAAAGTATTTATTTGTTAAGTTATATAAACCTATTGATAAATCATATAAAAAGAACTTAAAATTATGGATTGTTAGAGAGAAAAAGAATCCATATGTAGATAATATTCAAATTACTGAAAAAGTTATTCCTACTAAGTTCAATATAATGCAAGGAACCAATTGGTATGCTTCTGCAGAACAAGAAACATCTAATGAAACTTCATTTAAAACATGGAATGAATTATTAGGATCTTCGTTACAAACATCACAACAAATAATTGATAATTATTTTTCAGGAAGCCTTGGCGGAATAAAAATTAATATTGATTATACAGATTTTAATAACTTTATATTTTATAGTTCAGCTACTGAAAGATTAGATAATTTTAAATATAAGTTGGAACTATTAGAGCATTATTTACAACAATCAGAGTCAATTTCACAAATATCAGGACCTGCAGCAGTTAATAATGCAATTGAAAATAAGACATTATATACTAATCTAATAAGTGGACTTGATGATTTTGAAAAGTTTTTATTTCATGAATCATCTTCTGGATTATTTAATAATGAAATACCATTAACAAATCCAACTGTAGCGGAAGTCACCGGAAGTTATATAACTCCTATACCAAAGCAAAATTCTACTAGACCTTATCAACAATATTCTGTTACTAGTAGTATATTTGAACAATGGTACAATGACCTACATGAAAAAGCAGAATTATATGATTTAAGAAATAATAATAAAATATTACAAGCTGTACCTAAATTTATGTTATTAGATGAATCTGGAGTGCAATTAAGTACATTTGTTAATATGTTAGGTCAACATTATGACGTATTATATACATATATTAATAAAATGACTTCAATTAGTTCCAGAGATGAACATCCTAAATTAGGTATGCCTAACGAGTTATTATATACTGTTGCAAAACAATTTGGATGGAAGTTAACAAATGGATCACAATCAGAAGACTTATGGAAATATACATTAGGAACAGATGAATTTGGAGTTCCTTTAACAGGATCTAATTCTGTAGGAGATGCAGCTGTACCGTTACAAGATGTTACTTTTAATATATGGAGACGAATTGTTAATAATATTCCTGGATTGCTGAAGACAAAAGGTACTAAAAGAGGTATTCAAGCATTATTAGCTTGTTATGGAATTCCGCAATCATTAATAACAATTCAAGAATATGGCGGGCCTAGAATAAAGCGTCCTCCTAGATATGAAAAATATAATTTTGATTATGCATTAGATTTAATTGCAAACCCAGCTGGTACGATTGAAGTTTCATATGATTCGTCAGTCAATTCTGGAATTGTTAAAAGTGCGCAACTACGATTTAGAACAGACAATGTATTAACAAATCCGTCAATGCCTACCACAATGAATTTATTTACAGTTGGTGGACATGATGTTACAATTACATTTGTAAGAGGTACAATTGGTACAATTGATATTAATGGAACACAATCTGATGAAATAGAATTATTTGATGGTGGATATACTACTGCATTATTAAGACAAGACGGATCAAACTTAGAAATATTAGCTAAACGATCTAAATATGGAAAAATTGTTGCAACTGTTTCAGCATCAGTAGCAGGAACATTTGCATTACCAAGTGCAACCGCTAATGCAAAAATGATAATTGGTGGTACTGGCGGTGGATCTAGGCTTCAAGGGCAAGTCCAGGAATTAAGATTATGGAGTAGTAGTTTAGCAGACGCTCCATTTACAAATCATACAAAAGCCCCAAGTGCATATGATGGAAATGAAGATGCATATGCAGAGTTAATATTTAGAACTCCATTAACACAAAAAATTAATCATGCAGAAACTGCTAGTATAGGAGGAGTACAGCCTAATCAGTTTTTAAATACAATTACAGCTGATTTTAGTGGATGGACGAATGATACTCCATATGACTCTGTAGAAGAAACATATTTCTTTGATGGAGTTTCATTAGGTGCTGGTACATTTGATGATAATAAAATTCGTATAGAATCACAAGTTACACAATCAATGTTAAATACAGAAAATCGTGTATCATTAAACGAATTTGATAGTGCTCCATTAGATTCAGAGCAATTAGGAGTATTTTATTCTCCTCAAACTATGATTAATGAAGATATTATTGCTCAATTAGGATTTACAATATTAGATGATTTAATTGGAGATCCTTCAAACATAGATCCATATGCATATCCAGATCTTGTTAATACTTCTAGAGATTACTGGAAAAAGTATACCGATCGAAATGATATGAATGCATATATTCGAATATTTTCATTATTTGATTTATCATTTTTTAAACAAGTTGAACAAATATTGCCGGCAAGAGCAGATAAAACAGTAGGTGTTTTAGTTCAACCGAATATATTAGAAAGAAGTAGAGATAAAGTATTAACTAGAGTTAGTAAAGAATCGTTGACATTTACCGGTTCGATTGATTTAGACAACGATGAAATTGAAGGAGAAACTAAACAATTAGAACCAATAGTAGATGTACTTCCTCCTATAACTAGTAGCACTTTACAATTAGAGCCAATCATTGATATAGAACATGAATTAATTTCTGGTAGTACAAGACAATTAGAACAAAGTATTGATATATCATTAACTGAATTAACTGGTAGTAGAAATGATTTTACCGGAACATTAGACGCATTTAATCCTGAAGAATATTTGTCTGGTAGTAGAAATGAATATTCGCAAACATTAGACGTATTTAATCCAGAAGGAATTGTTTCTGGAAGTACTAAGCAATTAGAATCTATTATAATACCGGAGGAGATATTTGAAGTAACTGCTTCTTCAAAAGATATTGAAGCAATACTACAAAAAGAACAAAAAATTATTGAAGCAGATAGAAGATCTTATAATAGTGTTATTGACGCAAATAGAAATCCTTTTGAAGGATCTATATATAGTCGACAGTATTTATTATTTAATAAAGAAACAGAACAATATATTACAGGATCTACTCCTTATTGGGAATCAGAAGCAATATCACCATTTATAACATCTAGTAGATTATCAGAGTTTAAACAAATAAGATATGAACTACCTAGATCTGTTTCATATGATGAAATATTCAATGATTCTAGTATTTTTCCATATACAACTATTTTTTGGCAGGAAGGTCAAAGTAGTATATCAACAGCAACTTATGCAGTAGCTTCAGCTTCAATTAATCTTGCTGATGATACTGGATCGCTTCTTCAAAATCAAAATAAAATGCCTGCTATATTTGCAGGAGGAATTTTAACTAAGCAGCAATTTAATAGATCAGATGAGTTTACGGTAACACATGAAGTTGAAACAATGGATACTCAGTTTGGTTCTAGGACTTATGTTGCTGGACTAGTTGCTGAAGACGATGGAGATGATTATGATGATTATCCGACAATGTTAAATGGATTTGGTGGAAGAATGAAATATGGTTTCATGAAGTATACAAATAAGATAAGGGTATTAGCTTACGAAACTAATGGGGGTTTAATTCCATCTGGTTATGTCGATATGTTTACAGTAGAAACTAGTTCAGCTGGTGCATTAAGTAATGGAGGCGATGTAGTAACAGCTATATTTAAAGTGAAGCCAAATGGCGGAGCTAGTGTACAATTTCTTAAAAATGGAGTCGTACCAATAGGTACTGGTGTAACTTCATCATATGATTGGGGGACTCAAGGAACTGAAACAAAATTAGGCTATCAAGTAACTAATGCAGGTCAAGAATCATCGAATCCAGCTGATTGGAATACTGGTAACTTAGTATATGGAATGAAAGAAAGATATTTTAGTGTTTCTGACAAAGTAGCTAAAGATTTTAAAATATTAAAAACTCCTAACATAGAAGAGCAACCTAGAGCTGATGGCATGGGTTTTAGAAATTCAGATCCAACTCCAAATAATCAATGGGATGCTGCAATAATGGGAGAACAAGTATTTGAAAGAGGAGACACTCCTATTTTAAATGTACGAGTAAAGGTTGCTAATATTTCTGGTACGGATGCACCTAGGCCAATATTGGGATGGTATCCAAGTAATACAGTTAATAATAATGGTTTTATAACTAGTACTACTTATTCAACAAACGAATATGCTGTATATATTTCGACTGATGATGTATTTCTTTATCATAAAGGATCTAGTATATATAGTGGTGGAGCAGTACCAGGAGCTGCTGCTTTAAATGTATTAGCTATAAAAGATATTTTAGATATACAAATACAAGTTACATCAGTTGGTGCTTATTTTTGTGTTAAACGAACACCAGAAATTGGAACTACGACTACTATAATAAATTATAATTATATTGATCCTACAGGGCCATTAGAAAATGAATTGAGATTTGGCTCACATTTTTGGAGAAAAGGAAAACTTGCTCATATATTTGAATCAATTAATATTACTACTGGAAAATCATTAAAAGGATTTGAATATAGACCTGCAGAATATCAAGATTATTCACCGCGCGGAATAGCAAATAGTAGATTTGAAGGAACAAAGATATCTAGTCCAGATTTTAATATAAATTCAAAAGACACGCCGGATGGGAAACCAGTTGTGGAAATAACTGAAACAGATGGAACAAAAGTAATAGTAACAAAATCACCAGGAACAGAAGGTAATTTTGAAGTTAGATAATAATTAATGAATTTTTTTATGAACGTAATATTTATATAAAAAGAAAAACATAAAGGGAATATACAATGGGATATTT
>Ga0208159_1000763_pt1 | contig 12528 bp, 14 predicted proteins | sample 9_EtaG_FD_184082 | JGI IMG/M metagenome (GOLD analysis project Ga0208159, IMG submission 184082) | Marine viral communities from the Subarctic Pacific Ocean - 9_ETSP_OMZ_AT15188 metaG (SPAdes) (version 2) | ecosystem: Environmental > Aquatic > Marine > Oceanic | place: Pacific Ocean | collected... | reverse complement strand
TTTCATATATTCTACACCAATTTCTGGCATAGCGGTATCCCCACAGGTGAAGACATCGCATACTGCCATGCCATTTTCAGGCCAAGTGTGAATACTAATGTGGGACTCAGCAAGCAATGCAAATCCAGTTACACCTTGAGGTTCAAATTTATGAGCAGCGAGATGTAATAAAGTTGCCTTACATTCTTTTGTTGCTTTATACAAAAGCATCCGAATAAACTGTTTGTCATCAAGCAATTCAAATGGACAACCTTTCAATGTGAAAAGGATATGTTTCATTTATACCCAATCCGGTTTTCTGGATTCGTCACGAAGATAATTAGATGCAACCCAAGGTTTGGACGAAATATACATTTTGTAAGCAGTAAAAGTATCGATGCTTGTGTCAAATTTAAACTCATCAGGCATAGCGCGGGCAAAGTTATCTGCCATAGAGTGGCAGGTTATTGCTTGACCAGCAACATTTTGGAACATCCTCTTTGCTTCAAGCAATGTTTTAGAACATGAATGAATTTTTCCATATCGATGCCAGTACTCATGAGCAAGGGCACATCCATGTTGAATCAACCAAGCAGTATTAAATACTGAGTCTGCTGCCCACTTAGTGCAGGGATGATTGCGAAAGGCACCTTTCTTGGTGGCGTATGGTTCACCATTCATTTTATGAATAGGACCCCAGTCATAATACCAAGAAGAATATATGATAGAGAGCATCTGACATGTCTCTAAAGGCATCTTGACCACATGTTTGTCAGGAAGAACCTGAGCAGACATGTGGGGATCAGGAGTTGTGACGAAGATGTTCATGAGTTCTCACTCAAATGTTGAATCTGGTTCCAGAGCAATATAATAGGTCAGATCGTGGTTCTTAGCAGTGAAACGAGACAAAAGTTTTTGTGACACGACAACTTCATAAGTTCCAGGAAGAACCTTGATGTTCTCCACTTTGAAGTTAAACATGAACTCTTTGTCGGTCTCGCCAACAACCACAGCATAGTCATTAGAAGTATCGTTCTTCTTATCACGAACAACCAATTTAACCACACCATTCTCACCTACGGCAGAAAGGTCAGGCAGTTGATAGACACCTGCTGCTTTCAACAGTTTGTCCAGTTGCTCAGTGCTAAGTTCAAAGCAAACATCTTCACTAGGAAGTTCAATACTCTTTTCTGGAGGGGTCACAATGACGCTAGGGTCAGCAAAGAAATACTTTGACCTAGACCTACCTTCACGAATAACAACATAACCATCGTTACCGAAATCAAGTTCAGGGCTGGAGTGAAGACCAAGACCATTTAGAAACTGGTTGAGATCATAAACACCAAAGTCTTTGGCAAAGTCTTCTGTGACTGTTGCCTCTGCCAGAATGTTCTTCATCACACTAATGGTGCGAAGAGTATTCCCTTTCTTGAACAGGATAGACTGATTGATAGAAGAAAAGTTCTTGAGCAGGGAAAGAGTATTATCGGAGAGTTTCATACGAGTTCGGATTTTCATCACTGAGGGTAGATTTCACGTTTTGCATTCTTGTCGTTAAAATGCATCAGAAGCACAGCATAATGCAAGATCTTCATGATGTCACGACGTGCAGTGCCTTTCTTATCATAACGAGAGGCATACTTGAGAATGTTAGAGCGGCAAAATGACTCACCGTCTCCACATGCTTCAATTAGATCCAGAGTTTGAATCTTATCATCACCAGCAGAATAGTGCTGATTGTATGTGCCAGTAATATAATCTTTCAGTTCTTTGAGAATAACATTCTCACTATACTTGTAACGATTAGAATCCATGTCAAGGTTGAAAGATTCCATACCATCATCCTCCCCATAATAAAACATGACATCCTTCTCTTCTGCAATTCTCTCTTCACGAGTTAGTGCAACATCTTCTTGAAAAAGGTCTTGATTAGTCATTTTCAATTCATCAAACATAAAGGACCAAGAGTTTGTCATCATTATATCAGGATGCTACCTCCTCGTCAATGGGCATCACAAAGTCTGCATCCACCTTGTCATACAGTTCTAGGAATGCTTGCTTTGTTTCATCATCAAAACGATTGATGCAAACTTGGATTGCTTTTGCTTTATCACCAAAGATTGAATAAGCACGAACAATGTGAACTAGACGGCGAGTGCTAATGATTTCCTCAATACCACCATCGTAGAAGGTCTTGCGGATGATGTCAGCCCAATCGACTAAACGAGCGACGAACTCATCATTACTACAGATCTTACTCAGAATTTTTGCTTCGATAGCAGGACTAGGATACTCTTGCTCAAAGGTAACTGGGAATCTCTCAAGGAATGCTTCGTTAAGCACATTGGTTCCAATAAATCGGCCGTCGTCGCTGCCTTTACCTTTGGTGTTGGCAGTTGCAAATACTTGGAACCCAGCAACAGGAGCAACCCATCTACCAATCTTCTTTAGAAACACGCCCTTACCCTCAAGAATGGACTGTAGGCAGAGGATTTTGTTGCTAGCCAAGTCAACCTCATCGAGGAGCAAGACTGCACCACGTTCGAGTGCTTCAATGACAGGTCCGTTATGCCAAACAGTTGCCCCATCGACAAGGCGAAAACCACCAATAAGATCGTCTTCATCAGTTTCAATAGTAATGTTTACACGGATTAGTTCTCGTCCAAGTTGGGAACACGCTTGTTCGACAGTGAGTGTTTTGCCGTTGCCAGACAATCCTGTAATGAACGTTGGATAAAAAATACGGGATTGAATAATTTTTTTAACATCACTGAAATTGCCAAACTTGACGAAGGTATCATCTTTCTGAGGGATAAGGTTTTGTTCAGTAGCAGGAAGTGCTGCAGGAGCACTATACGATACTTCTAATTCCTTTACTGTCTCTTTTGTTACTTCTAGATTCCACTTACCACGACCAACTTTATATTCCTCAAGACGGCGAGTAACTGTAGGATAGGATACGCTGTGAGATGCACAGTAACCACGAACATCAGCAGCAGTGAACTCCGTGCCGAATGTGTTTTTAAGATCGTTGATAATTTGATCGTCTGTCATTCTCGTGCGAGACATTTGTTTTTTTTAACTGCTGTTATTATAGAAGCAAAAGGGGGCGGTTTCGCCCCCAGTGTGACACTTCTTATTGTGTCTTTCCGTATTTGTATCTCATCGCTCCGAGTAGGTATGCCTGACTGAGTGATCTGGGACCATTCTCAAGGATTTCAAGCACCTTAGGATCTTTTTCCGATGCCTTAGCAATCTCTCTCCAATTTTCTTTTGTCATGCTACTAGAGAAATAAATTCGCCAAGGACCTTCTTATTTAGTTTCTTGGTTTTGAGAGACTTGACAAATGCAGATTTGATCTTTGCTTTGCTAGCACCATCATCAACTTCAAACTCACATTCTTGTGCGAGAGCAGTGGAGGATAATCCAAAGTAAATATCATATCCAGAATTTTTAATAGAGAAACTTTTACTCTTCTTCCATTCTTTTTGAATCTTGATAAATTCATCAGTTCCCTGTTCATAATAACGACGAATGAAAGAGTTTGCATCTCTGGGTGCAAGAACACGAATACCAATGAAATTTACAGAGGGAAAGTTCTGCTTAAGATTATTAAGCATCAAATCACCAAACTCTGCAAATCCACGCGGAACACGAGCGGTAGTACCCAACTTACGATCACGGATGAAACAATTTACATTCAGTTGACGGTGGCCAATGTAAGGTTCAGATTCCCAGTAACGTTTGACTTCAACGTGACGAGAAAGATGATTTGCTTCACCATCCGTTAGAACAACACACTGAACTTTCTGAACTTTGTTTTCTTTCTGAAACTTAGGAAGAATTTGGCGCAAGCAAACAAATGCTTCATTCAAAGGAGTTCCTGAAAGAGACAACCTCAAGGGATTGGTATAATCCAACTTGTACTGACGAGTATAGTAGTAAGCAATTCTCCAAAGGTTTAACATTTGACGATCTGTTTCAGGAGCAGATACTTTGCTGGTCAAAACATTCATCATATTGAAGTCAGCATCAACTGCTAGTAATCCCACTTCTCTTTCATAGTGTGGAGTGGTATCTGGAAAAATAGTATTTCCGTTCTTATAATTGATGCTGCGCCGACGCCACTCATTCGTGAAAGCATAAACATCAAATGGGATACCAACTTTCTTACAGAACCAGACGAGGTTGAAGAGTTGCTTCAGAGTATCCTCTAGGAGGTACTGCATTGATCCACTCCAGTCCAAGACAAATACCAGACCATGGTTCTTGCCCTCAGGGACAACAGTCACTTTCTTGAAGATGTCCTCATTGAACTTGTAAGTATGAAGTGACGACATGTCAAGCATACCTGTGCGAGCAGTGGATGCCCTAGCATAAGAGTCTGCTGCTTTCTTACATTCAAACTCTTTTACAAGATAGTTGACTTCTTTTTGAGCAGATTTTTTAAACTTAGCAAATTCATCGTCTGCTGCTTTATAAATTTCAGGTCCTTTTGCAAGAGACTGATACTTCCAACAGGAATCAATTTCCTGATGGACTTCTTTATTAGAAGCAATGACAGTTTCAAGATTTACAACAGGAAATTCTAGATAATCATTTTCCCAAGTATCTTCTTCAATCAAGTCTTGAAGATTATCTTCAAAGGACTCCATTGTATTGACCGTGGGTTCATCATCACTATCAATAGCGTTGTCACTTCCATTAGGAGTTTTATCTTTTTGCTCCTCCTCACCATCTTCTGTCTGTGATTCGCTCTGAGTTTCCTCATTATTTGATTGACCATTAGAACTGGATTGGGGAGGAACAGGGGTAGGTGACTCTTGATCTTCCTTAGGTTTCTTACAGTAATCATAGAGGACCTTGGCTGCAGCACAAGCATCAGCAAAGGTTTCTGCATCACGAATTTGATTAATGATTTCTTGTTCTTCCTCAGTAAAAGAGATATCAACAAAGTTACCTACTTTAAAATAAAGGTTTGCACGATCCGCAAGATTCATTTCATCAATATCACATTCCTCAATTTGAAAGAAATCATCGTCATTAAGTTCCCGATATCCTTTGAAGAATGTTTTTGCCAGACCCAAATACTTACGCTTAATTAGTTTCTCAATGCGAGCATCTTCGGTCACATTGATGAACTGATGTGGGATACCCTTTGGTGGATCCTCATCCGGCGTGAAGAGTGCGTGACCAACCTCATGTCCAACCAATAGGTCATATACATTGTCACTTGCTTTCTCCCACATTGGAAGAATCAACAAACGACGGGATACATCAAAAGATGCTGTTTGAACTTTCTTATGCTCTACAATCAAATCTTCAGTGGCAAGCAGTCGTGCGAGTTGTGATTTAATCTCGTTCCGTACAGCCATGTGTTTTGTCTCGTATGAACCCATACTAAAAGAAAACCTCCCGTTTTTGGGAGGTGGTGTGCCTCTTCTTAAAGTGTCTTAACTTTCCATACTACTCTGTTTTTTCCACTTATCAATCTGTTCCTGAGTGGGTATATAAAGTTGAAAAGCAAGTCCCAGTTCTTTAAACTCCTCATTCATCTTTTCATATGTTTCGGGAGTAATTACAATCTTATCAGTCATTTTTAACTAAAAGCAATGTCAAGAGTACGAAGATATGTATGTAGTCCAGCATCTTGAATGGGTAAAACATAAGCATCAGCACTCGATTCATTATGATGTGAGTGCCAGTATCCAGGTGGTGTTACAAATGCAGCACCCTTTACCCAGTCTTCTCTGTGACCATTGACAATCATTCCATTCTCATCCAATCGTTTTCCGATCATTGTATAGCATCCTGGTTGGCAGTCAGCAGCAAAGTCCAGAGCGATTGATTGGTGGCGGTGAGGACGCTGTATCTTACCCGCAGGAAGAATACCATACATTGCCCAAAGCGTATGGGTTACAGTGCGAGTCTGAGGGAACATTGTATTTCCCAGTAAAATGCTAACTCGATTAGCATTAGCACTATGAGGATCTCTAGCAATTACTTCTAGTTCTTCCTTGATACTGTAATTACTATAAAAACATGGTTCAAATGTAGGTTCAACTTTACTTACTCCCAGATAATTTAAAAGCGGTTCGTCATGCACCCAATATATTCCAGACTTTTCATAACTGGTGTGAATAATTGAATCTCCTGCTGGAACTACAAAGATATCACCTTCACTCCATTCAAAAGTATGACTGCGTGGAATGAAACTAGTGCCTGCTCCATGTGCCACATAAAACAATTGACTGGTAGCATTAGCATCAGTCTTAAGTTTTCCATTTAGTCGAATAAAATTAGCACAGAGAGATGGTCCCGTTGCAGGACCAATACAACCCAGTTCAGAACTCAGGTCTAATGGTTGGACAGCAGACCCAGGATTATCAAAAAAATCTGCAGAAAAAGAACGGTATGGGATTTTAGGAATAAATCCTTTCTGGAGGGGATTCACCGATGACCCATACTCAAAAAATTGTGCCTGAGAACTGGTATATGTCATTTACATCTCTAACGAGTTAATCATTCCACTAAAACCTTTGACCTTTTCAAATCTAATGACGTTTGCAAAACGATCATGTAGAGATTCTTTGTGAGATATTACAAAGACATTTGCATCTTGAATTACAAATCTGATAATTTTTAAGAACTCTTCCGTTCCTAGTCCATCTAATGAACTATCAAACACCTCATCCATAATAAGTAGATTTGTGTTGACCGAATTCTTTGCCCTTGCTACTTCACGCCATGTGAATAGAAGTGCTAAATCGATTCTCATCTTCTCTCCCTCGCTGAAAGAAGAGTAAGAGAAATTGTCATGTATTGGGGACTGGACGGTTTCGTTAAATTCCTCATCAAGTGTGAAGTTTATATAAAAGTCCATCATTTGTAGATAACGATTGACTTGCTGATTTATCAGCGGTAGATACTTCTTAATGATTTTGGATTTAACTCCACCGTCTTTAAGTAAACTAAACGAAAAGTCGTAGTAGTTAATCGTCTCCTTTTTGTTAAGTAAATTGTCGTATGTAGTTTTTAAATTGTCCTTGAAGGTTTCTAACTTCTCATGTTCAGTATTTCTGTTTGCAAGTTGATCGGTAGTTCTTTGAACTTCCGATTCCAGATTACTGATTTGTCGTTGACATCCAGCAATCCGAACATTGTTTTGAGAAATGTCATTATTGAGTTTTGAAATCTCCTTTGATAGGGCAGTAAATTGACGCTCTCGCTCTTCTTCCTTATTAATCGCCTGTTCCAGTTCTTTATAACCGGATTGCAACTCCTTTGCTTTATTTTGAGCGTCTTCAATTCTATTTATTCTAAAGGTTTCTTCTATTGCCTGATCACAGGTGGGACATACCGTATTCTCTGTAAAAAATTTATGTTCCTTCGTAATCGTTGATACTTTGTTAGAAATCTTACCCTTAAGGTTGCCAAGTTTACGGAGTTTGTCAGTTGCTCCCACATATGAATTCAATACTTTATTAAAATCATCAAGTTCTTCTATGATTTTAATATTCTCATTCATAAATTTATTTTCTTCAACTAAAAGTTCCTCAATCTCACTCTCTTTCTTTTTAATATTTTCCGAAGCACGATTTTCAAGTTCTTCAATAAAGTTTTTTTGCATTTTAACTTTATCATCTAGAGACTCTTTCTTCAGTTGAAGAACTTTAAGTTCCTCCTTTACCTGACGGATCTTATCTTTAATAATTACATTCATTGATGAGAAGATCTTGATATCCAACAAGTCTTCAATTACTTCTCTCCTACTATTGGTAGGAAGTTGCATAAAGGGTACGAAGTTACTACTACCCAAAATCACAATCTGAGTAAAAGATTTATAATTCATCTTGAGCACATTTTGCTCAAACCATTTCTGTTGATCAACTGCTGATGCAGATTGATCAAGAACAGAACCGTTTCTCCAGATCTCAAATTTATTTGGTTTGATACCACGAACAACTTTCCAGTTAGTTCCTGAAATAGTAAACTCAACTTCTACCTGACAGTCCTTCTCATTGACAGAGTTGACTAGTTGTGGTTTATTAATTTTACGGAATGGTTTACCAAACAACGAAAAAGTCAGAGCATCTAGAACAGTTGACTTACCTGTACCATTTGTTCCAATGATGAGTGTTGTTGGATATTCTGTAAATGATAATTCAGTGAATTGATTTCCCGTCGAGAGAAAATTCTTCCACCTAATTTTTTCAAATAAAATCATGCTCTATTTCGGGCGGTATCACAAAATCATCGGAGCCAATAACAGTATACCTGTAATCGTGGAATTCGCAAGTCTTTAGCATTACTTCATCTTCCACTTCAATAACATGGAGGTCTGGGCTTCCATCATCCTCCATCATCATCGCATATCTTATTGCATCATCCTGCTCTTCAAACAGATAGAGAATTTGATCACCATCATCGTCTGTTACTGAATATGCTCCCTCTTTTTCCTGACCATGAACAGTGATGATATACATTAGACTAGTTCACAAGCTTCTTGATACACTTCTTGAATAGTTTTCTTAAGGATAGACTTGTCCAGGGAAACTTCTGCCTCTTCAATATATCTATTCAAGATTGTAAGGGTATCTTCAGACTCAAATGTTTCGTCAATTTTTTTATCATACCAACCACCAAAGTCGTAGTTTTCTACAATCTTCATATCGGCGACACCACTAGACTGAAGTTTATCTACAAACTTCTCAAAATTCTTGGTGTTAGTTTTCTTACGAACAATGACCTTGACGATTTTATTGACATACTCACGGGTGTCAAATGTCTGATGGGGAGTATCCTCATAGTAGATATTATAAAACAACTTGTATGGGTTGTTTACTGGAGTATGTTCTAGTGTTTCAGTATCAAAGATATGGAAACCACGAGTATCATTTACATCCGTCCAGAACATCTCATAAGGATTACCAAGATAATAGATACTACCTATTGACGATCTAGTGTGATAATGTCCCGAGTAGACCTTGGAGAACTTCTCAAATAGTTTGCTCTCAAGACCGTGCTCCATGACGACTGCATTATTAACTCTAAATCCTTGGAGTTCAAGGTGCCCCATCGCACATATGCTAGAAGTATTTTTGATAAGTTTGAAAGTACTCTCTTGATTCTCGTCATTAATCCAAGGAATGAATACTACATTTAAATTACCAAGTTTTGCTTCAGATGGTTCAGAATATACGGTGACATTATCATATTCACGAAGAAGCAAATCCACAGCATTAACATTATTCGTGTTTTTGTAATATGCGGTGTGATTGCCCACAATAGTGTGGACAGTAACTCCCATCTCTCTCAATCGATCATAGTAATTTTTCTGTGCCCATGATAGAGCAGAAAAATCAATGCCTTTACGACTATCAAAAGTATCACCCATATCTACAATAGTAGTAATACCATTCTCCTCTAGATATGGGAAGAAAATATTATCGTAGAATTTTAAGAAGTAATCGTGAAAGAGTTTAGAGTTTTTTCGAGCACCAAAATGTTGATCCGTAATGATTGCAACTTTCATCAATAACGCAGTTTGGAATGCACAGCATCTTTGATTTGATTGTAATCGGAATAATTAGATCCGTCAAGAGTATTACTATCATCAAACACTTCGCTGTAACCAGAGCGTTCAATGATTTTATTCTTAATCTCTAACTGTCTTTTCTCTCGCTGAATACGGCGCAGAAAAGCATAATGAATAATCTGAGTGAAATACGCAAAAGGATTTTGGGATTTCTCTGGGTTAAAATTATGTATGTATTGTACACAGTTCTCAATCCCGTCAGAGATCATGTCCTCCTTGAACATGTAGTTCACGAAGTTTGGTTTGAATGATAAGTGATTTGCAATCTTCAAGAAACACTCACCAATATAACGAGGGATGGGAGGTTTAGGAAGATCTTTCAACTGTGCAATTTCTTTATCTTCACGATATTTAATAAGGGCAGCAAGAAACTCTTTATTATTTACATAATGTTCTGATCTTTTTCTTTTTGCCATAACTGCTGTGGAAATCATGTTTGTTCACAATTATGTAGTTAAATAATAACATAAGTTTAAGTTAATGCCAACTACTTGACACTTTCTGAAATACGAGTAGAATAACTCTGTTAGGGTTGATAAGAATACTATTAGCTAGTCTTTAGTCTTATTAAAGATTTTCTCCAAAAGTTCTTTTGTATCATTTACATTACCAACATATCCCATTCTACGATTAAGTTTGGAGTTATTACCTTTCTTAGATTGACGGACATAATTTTGATACATCATAATCATTTCAATATCATTAGACTCACTCATTGTTAATACATCATCCAAATCAAGAATAAACATATCATCAGTGGTTGTTTTTAACCAGGGTTCTACTTTATATCCTACTGTTCCTGACTTGCTCTTGATTTCATTTATAATGATAGGATTAGAAATCAATAGCATCGTTACATCATTTTCATCAGATGCAGCAACTTTGGCGAATATCTCTTCACCTGTTTTTAATTTTAGTGTTGAGAAAAAATCGTCTTCTATCATACCTTTAATTGAATAGTAATTATGTCGTAATTAAATTTTTCTTCATTATAAATCTTGATTCGTTCTATAAAATGATTTAGAGTGTAATTCCTCCTAGTTTTTGTTGAACAATCATCTGAGATGTCGTATAAAGTTGCCTTTACTTTGTTTTTTCCTTTTCTAAGAACTCGTCCAATACTTTGAAGATTACGGACTCTTGATTTACTTGGAGAGGCAAAGATAACATTATGGAGGTTTTTAATGTTGATACCAGTAGAAAAAGTTCCATATGAGGCAACGATGATAGCGTTGTTTTCTCGTTCTGTAATCTCTCTTACTAATTCTCTTTCTTCTGCATCTACTCCGCCATGTATAAAAAATACCTTACGGTTATCACCCTTGTTATTATTTATCTTTTCATAGAGCACTGCTCCATGACTCTCGACTCTTTGGAAAAGAATAAGTGTATTGCCTTTAAGATCTAATGAAAGATTTTTAATAAAGTTGTTTCTTTGATCATGAGAGATAAGATATTGTATCTCATCCTCATATGTTTCAAATTTTTGTGGTGAGTGTTTAAGAACTAGACATTGAATATCTAATTGTGATAAATGACCTTGCCGCATTAACTCATCAGTTCTTGTCACCTTATATGATGGACCAAATAAACCTTCCAATACCCACTTATGAGTTTGTGTTCCATCAAGTGTGCCTGTAAATCCAAATCTATACTTTGCATGATGAAGTTTAGTCATGATCTGTATTAATGACTTGGACTTGAATAAATGCGCTTCATCGCCTATAATAACGTTATATTCCTCAAAGAAAGAACGCTCAAGTTTATAAACAGATTGCCAAGTGGTGATTGTAACAGAGGCATCATTACTTTTCTCTTTGCCTGAGTAAATACGATGACAATATGAATCAGCATCCCAACCATAGTCTAGAAAATCTTTATACATCTGTTCTACTAGAGATGTCGTCGGAACGACTAGCAAGATTTTTTGACCTTTGTCTACGTAATATCTCACAAGAGAATAAATCATCAAAGATTTGCCAGAAGCAGTTGGCGATATCAATAGTTTTCTATTATGTTTTAGAGCATCGTATACTCCCTCAATTTGATACTTCCGTGGAGAATGAGAACAAATAGAACTCATGTAATCCTTCACACCTTCATATGAAATACCATCATTCTCCTCATATGGTGTTCCATAGAATTTGTTATCTTCAAATTGATAACTATATCCGTACTGATTGCAGAAATTAACAATTTTGTCTAGCAGACCAACATAGATCTGTTTAGAACGCATGTCATACAAATGAATTTCTCCGTTCCAATTTCTACCACGATACTGTGGCATGAATTTTGCATTTGGAACTTCAAACTTAAAATGATCCCTCAATTCATATTCAATATGAGGTTCAGTGTTTATCTTTAGAAAAACTTCGTTGGATTTGGAAATAACAAGGTCAGTCGTTCTCACAACAATCCATTCATCTAAAGATATTTATCAATCCATACCAAACTTATATTCAAGTACTATTCTATACAAAAAGTTTTTAAAATATTGCAATCTTTCCTGTTCACTAGGATGACCTCCTGTCCACTTATCTAAATGAAAGCAGACAGACTTATAGAGTAAATGTACGTCTTCAGGACCTAATTGTAATTCTATGTAAGTTTCATCAGGATCAAAGTCCTCATTCTCATAGGTCCAATCGTCAATCATCCTAACCCCGCATTAAATCTCATGAACTCAATAGCATTCTTGATTTGATACGTCCTGTTTGTAATCTGTTTTAAGATGCTTTCAAGATATACTAACATCGTATCATAGTAATCTATCTTTAAACATACTGTAGATAATTTTTCGTCGGCGTCAAGGTATTTTTGCATTGTGTCCTTATCGCGAATTTTTTTGGGGAATGGATTTTCGATATAGACATCTGGGTCTGCTTTACCACTGAAGTATTCGTACCTCTCATGGCGAATATTTTTTCTTTGTTGTTCTGCTTTCTTCCTC
>Ga0208159_1000762_pt1 | contig 12528 bp, 13 predicted proteins | sample 9_EtaG_FD_184082 | JGI IMG/M metagenome (GOLD analysis project Ga0208159, IMG submission 184082) | Marine viral communities from the Subarctic Pacific Ocean - 9_ETSP_OMZ_AT15188 metaG (SPAdes) (version 2) | ecosystem: Environmental > Aquatic > Marine > Oceanic | place: Pacific Ocean | collected... | reverse complement strand
TCTGAAGCTTTAAAGAAAGCCACAACATATAAAGCACAACAAATGTTTACACTAGATCCAAGTAAACCTCTTGGGATTATAGAAAAACAAAAAATAGCTCCGTATACTTTTGGTAATATTTTAAATCCATTTGATCAAGGAGCTCCTGTTCAAGGCATAGTAGATTATATTCAAAGCAAGGGTGTAACTGATTCAGAAACATTGGCTACTGTAGCTAAAATGGAAGAGAGTGGGGAGCTTCCTTTAAGAAGATTAGCTTCTAACGCTTATGATACAGGTAAGTTTTTAGTTGGGGATGTTCCTGTATTTTTAGGAAGAACTGTGCAACGTTTTATGAATTACGATGCAACAGGACAGTTTGTACCTTATAGCTCTAAACGTGATAGAGAAGTCTTTAATGATAGATGGCTTGCTTCATCTGCTGACGATTTAAGAAAAAGATTATTGCAGGGAGGAGTATCTCCAATAGTTGCAACTCAAGAATTTGCTGAAACATTATTATCTTATAGTCCTAGTATAACTGATCGTGGGATTAAAATGGCAATAGATATTAAAGGATTTACTGGGCTATTGGGTGTTTCTATGTTGAAGTCTGGCAAAAAAGAATTTAAAAAGTTTAAAGATTATATTGGTGCACGACCAAGAAAATTTAAAATGGATGCCAATGGAAAAATGACAAAAGGCACGTTTGAAGAAGCTGTTGCAGCATATAAAAAAGATGAATATACTCCTCGTAAAGATTTACTTGGAAAATTTTTAGACAACATACGTACAGATAGATTAGTTAGAGGTATAGAAGTTGACCTTGCAAAAAAACCTGCAGATCAAAAAGAAATAGTTATAGCTAATAGAAAATTATTGGATAAGCTATTTAAAGACAGGGATGCATTAAAAAAGAAAAAAGGAAATCAAGCCGAAAACATAACAGATATTGAAAGACAAATACGAGAACAAAGAATAAAAGTTGCCGCTGCTGAAAATTTATCAAACACTCCAAAGTTTCTTAGAGAACTAGGACAGGGTGATGCTGGACTTATACTATTTGGTGCTGCAGGAGGACAATTAAATCAAAGTATGGACAATGATCCTGTCTTTGGTGAATTTTTAGGAATTACTATTGGATTAGGGGATCTTCTTACAAGAGATACAAAATTTGGGTCATATACTTTTGGCGTACCTGTAAAGTTTACAAGAGAATTTGTTCGACAAGTAGAGCGTAAGTCTTTGCAAGTAGCAGAATTAGTTACAGGAAAGGGAACATTATTAGCTCCTAAGTCTCCCCAAATTTTAAAACAAGAAGATAAAATTGTAGACTTTGCAAATTTAGTTAAGACATTAAATCCAGAAACTCAAAAATATGTTCAACAGAGAGTATTAGCTTTTGCAGAAGCAAGTGACGAATTAATAAAACTTGGAGTTAGTAAAGAAGCTTTAAATATAACTTTATCAAAATTAACAGGTCTTGCGGCCATTGAAGCTTTTGAACTTTCAGTAAGATCTGAAATGTTTGCAGGACAAGTTCTTAATGCAGATACCATTAGTAGTATGCAAAATATAACTGATGTAAGACAACAACTTGTTGGAGAACTAACTGATCTTTCAAACTCTTTTACAAAAGATTTACCATCGGCTGATGCTGCACAACCTGTTCTTAAATTTATAAATAACATAAAACGTGGGCTTGATATAGAAAATCAAAATATAAAAAATGCTCAAGAACTTCTTGCAGGTTACAATAAATTACAAAGACAATCTTTAATTGATGAACTTGCAAGTGAAGAAAAAACAAGAACAACAGCAGATATTGTTGAAGAACTAGAAAGTTTAGTTGGTATAGCCCTTCCTACTAAAATGATAGAAGGGGCAAAGACACGAGTAGAGGTAGAAGATTTAATCCAAAAAACATTACACGAAAGTATTAACAATGTTAAAATACAATCGTATGAAGCTTTGGGACAAGGTAAGGGTGTAAAGATTGCATTTAATGATAACCTTGCAACTGCTCATGTTGAAAAAATGATGGAGTCTGTAAGAGTAAGATTAGAAAATAAAGGAAGATCTGGGTTTAAACAACTTGATGCAGATCCTACATTGGGTGGTGCAAAAACAGATGCATCAAATTTGTTTAACAGACTGATGGAAGATGTTACAAGTTTTGACAAGGGTGCAAGAATTATAAATGATGAAGCACTTGATGGTGGCGATGCAAGAGCATTAATTAACCAATTCGATGCTGCGGCAGATCGTGCTATATTTGATGGATTTCCCCCTGAAGAAATACTAGAAATAAAAAAAGAAATGAAGAAAGCTGGGTACAAGCAGTTTAGTTCTGCCTTTATGTTTGATTTTATTAACAGGATTCATTTGAAGGATGGTGACAGGGTTCTTCCAATAGAATTAGGTTTTGAGGAAACACAGAAAATTGAATCGTCATTGGGAAGAATACAAAATTATTATAAATTAAAAAGTCAAACTGGAGATGTAGATTCTGGTAATAAATCTAGAATTTATGCTGATTTTAAAACAATTGCAAATGGGCTATTTCAAAATTTTAAAAGTGCTAAAGGAGTTAGCATGGAAGGAGTGGCTGAACGAGTTCAAGAAGCAAAAAATATTTACGCAACAGAATACGCTCAAAGATATTTTAACAATAAACTTGCAGAAAAATTAGTTTACACACAAAAATTAGGCATTAGAACTGATGATGGTAAATGGGTTTCTCAACCTACAACAGATTATCCAGAAGCTAAACTGTGGAAAACTCCAAGTAATAAATGGTTTGATGTAAATAAATTTGCAAATAACCCTGATGAATCATCTAACTTTAATAAAGACTTAGTAAGATTATTTGGTAAAAAAATAGAACCAAGCGAGTTTGAAGCAACAAGAGGTGCAAAACCTCAATACGTTTTATCAGTTGAAGACAATCCAGATTTAGCCGCTTATGGGAAACATCTAGCTTTGAGGTGGGTCGCAGAACAATTAGAAAATGTGACAAATGCAAAACAATTTGATAAAGCATTTTATGACAATTTTGAAAGAGGAATTACAAATATTCAAGAAGCCTTTAAAACAAATAAAGGTGATGGTAGTTACTTGTTTACTATGGATGACTTCTTTGAAAGAGGTGGAGCTTTTAGTATTGAAACTGCTAGAAAAAATAGTAAGAAAATAGATACTATAGCTTCAGATACAGAAGCAAAGATAGACACAGCCATTAGAGGAAAAGGTCAAAAGTTTGTAAGAGATAAAATTGATAAACTTAGAGAGAGAATGGCTATAATACAAAATGTAGACAAAAGAATATTTAATGCTGAAAGTTTATTTAATGAAGTTGTTGAGAAAGGCACTATTGGATTTGATGATTTAAAACAAGCTGCAATTTTTCAATCTAAAATGAAACCAGAAGAGTTTGATGAAGCTGTACGAGTTATAGTTGCAAAACATATAAATGAAAAAGTTTTTAACATACAGAAAAATATAGAAGTATTTCCTGACAAGAAAACTTTAGCATCAAATATGCAAGATACAGATTTTGAACAATTAGGTCTTATACTTACAGGTGGAGAAAGAGGACCTGTATTGCGACAAATATTAGGAGAAGACCATTATAATGTTTTACTTAACATACAAAAATTTATGGAGCTTCAAAAAATTAAAAAAACTGATGTTAGAGTTATGGGTATTCCTAGATCGTTATCTGTAGAAAGTTGGATTAGTAGAGTATACAGTATTAATCGTGGTGTAGTATCTCCAAAATACGTAGCAACTGAAGCTGCACTTCAAGCGGCACGAAAGAAAAACATAAGCACTTTAGAACTTATAATAAATAATCCAGATGCTGCACAAATATTTGCAAAAGTAATTTTAGATCAAAAACCTATTGGTGAAGAATTAAATAGCAGATTACTTAACAGTATATTGTACCACGCTACGTTTATGGGTTCACGGTTTGGGTATAGGGATTACTTAGTTGGTGCAGGAGAAGTAGCAAAAGATGCAAGAATGAAAATGAGTGATATAACTCCTGATTTAATTGAACCTAAAAGTTTAAAACCAACGCAAGAACAAATGAAAAATTTAAAATTAGATACCTCAAGTAAACAAAAGAAACTTTATGGAGAGGGAACAAATTACAAAAGTTTTGCAGAATGGAAAGCTGCAAATATGGATGACTACACTGATTAATTTATTAAACGGAGAAACTATGAAGACTTATTACAACGGCCCAAGACAAAGAATGAACTATGGTGGTATGAGTATGGGAACAACTCTTGGTAGCACTATGGGACAAAAAAATCAAATGGCATCAGACCGTAAAAGAAATATGATGGGCAACAACCCAATGATGCAACCTATGAGAAATGGTGGCAAGAAAAAGAAAAAAGAAAGCCTTTACTAAAAAAAGTCTTTATATAAACGTGCTGAGAGGGGTAGAACTATAGTCTTTGGTATGATTACACCAGAGAAATAGCTTTACCCCTCTCAGTCTTTTAAGAACGCTACTGTTTAGGTTTGTCCATTTTTAACTGGTCAAGTTCCCTTTTTAGCTGTAAATTTTCGTTCATAAGCCCGGTAAACACATTTAATAGTGTTACTTTCTCTTCTGAACCTATAATCATAGTTTTTATATCGTCATAGGTCATACCGGGTTTTACTTCTTTAGCTTCTTCTTCAGCCATAATTACCTCAATGTGTATATATTGATGATTTGTTAAGCATCTCATCGCCTGTTGTTTTTAAATAACGAACAAGAGATGCCAGTTTAAATGTGCCTTCGTATTGTGGAAGACCATGCTCCATAACCCTAATCAATTCTTCTGGGTTTACAGATTCCATACGTATATCTACTTTACCATCTTGGTTGAGATACGCTTTAAATGAAAATAATTCTGCTAATTTATTCTGTGCCATATACTGTGTCCAACTGATGTATCTTTACATTATAGCAGTCAGCTTTAAATCTAAATTTATTATCAGGATCTAGCTCACCTTTCTTATGGTGTTTTGCTTTTTTAAAATAATCATCCTTCATTATCTTTCCTAATATCCACGCTTTAGAAAAATCATTTAACACACGAACAAACACATACATATCACATTTTTGTTTTGTGCCATGTGCAGCAATACTACAGTCGTAGTTTGATTTAGGCTCAGAGTTGCAACGTTTTGTTTTGACATCTATCTTGTTGCCAACCTTATCGACTATATCATAATCATATGTATTCTGTTCTTTTGCTTTGATATAGTCCGTTACAACTATCTCTCCGATAAACCCTGCAAGGTTTCCCCCACCATTTGTAATAGAGTTTGCTATGCGACCCATATCGATGGCTTTCTTTCTTGCCCTAATAAATTGATCGCCAGAAACTTCTAACTCTATCATGCAACTTCTCCAATATCGACAACTTCACACGCATCAGATGTACACGCTAGTTCTCGACTTCCTGTTGTACTGTCCTCTTTTTCATATACGGATAGTTTACTGAAGTCAATCTCTTTTGGTGTTTTCAACAACATAGATGAATACTCTGCTTTTGTACAGTCTTGATAAGGTGCTTGTTGGTACACATGATCATCATAAGGTAGGAAAGATATACCAGATATTATATCGAAGTTATCATATACCCACGCACCCACATTCATCCACTCATCTTCTTTTACTGTTACAGTTATAGATGGTTTGTGTTCACACCATGTTTCTGCATAGATTTTCCATAACTCTAATTGTTCAATCGCTGATACCTCTGACCTTACAACTGCATCTACAGGCGACCGAGTTGGAAAAGAAAAGACAGTTGTGTAGTCTGGCTTCATCACATCTGGTTCATTGACTACACCTTCATCTTTCATAAGCTTTGTAAGAGGATCGTTGTTGTCTGCTCTTACTGTTCTAATGTAATATGGGCTGTGTCTAGAGTGTATGCCACTTGCAGAGTTAGTCAGTTGCGACACAGTACCTGAGGGTTTGACACAGGTTATCGCTGCACTCTGAGGGATACCCAGTAGTTTTGCATACTCTTGATTTGTAAGGACTGCTTCTTCTTTCATTTCTTTTAGCCATCGTGTAGAGTCTGTAGTTTTTGATAAAACTGGATGATCCATGATACCAGTTAATGATACTCCTAATAATCTTTCTTCCTCTGTGTTCTGTTTCCATACCTTCCTCAAATATTTAAAGTTAGTTAAAGTTGATTGAAATGTTCCAAGTATCGTAGCCATACGAACTTTCTTCTTCAGTGTTTGTAGTGTATCATCACTACGAACTATAACTTCAGATAAGTTACAAAATTGATAAGGTCTAAGTATTATCTCAGAACATGGATTTGTACCCCATGCATGACCTGTTTCTCTTCTTCCGTTTTTTGCAACTTGCTTGTCTGATGCTTCACGATTAAACATGCCACGCTCACCAGACTTTGATTCATACAGAGATACCCATTCACGCATAAACGTACCCATTTCTGGTTTATTTTTGTAGGACACACTGTTGTTTGCCAAAGCTCGTTGCCCTTCTGTATCATACCAATTACCAGATTTAGCATGTCTCATCTGATCATCACCAAGATTAGATAGGCTGATTAGTGCAGATCTTCTAACACCACCAACTACAACTACTTGCCCAACCTTGCACATAATATCGTGACATTCTATTGGATATAATTTGCGGCCACTAGCTTTTTTAAATGTATTTACTGTAAAATCAAATAGCTCAACTAGTGGTTCAGCACCAGATGCTCTGCCCCCCATAACTTTTAGTTTTGCTCCTGCAGGGCGAACTAACGACACATCCCATGTAGGTATCTGACCAGAGTAAAGTAATGCAACTAACTCTTTATAAGCTTTTGCCCATCCCATTCGACTATCTGCAACACTTATAATCGTATCGCTTTGATGAAAGTTTTCAGCAATGATTGGTAGTTTATCTACATTCTCTCGTTCTACTGAGAACCCAACACCTGTCCCACACATAAGTATATACATGCACTCATCAAAAGCTCTAGGATGATCAACAGGAATATAACTACAATTATATCCACAGATGTTATCTCTGGTCAATGCTTCTCCTGCAGTCATCATTGCTCGCATGGATGGCATTACCTTCAGTTCTAATATATGGTTTCTAAGTGACGAATACAAGCCTATGTTGTGTCCATCTATATCGAAGTTATGCTCATTCTTTATATGGTTTGATACATAACCTAAATATCTGTCTACTGTTTCATCCCAATCTTCTCGTCTTTTCTCTTCTTCATTCCATCGAGCGTATCGTGATTTGTGTATAAAATCTTGGTATGGTGTTGGTAAATTCTTCATGCCCCTTCTTTTCCTTTCAATTCTTGTTCTAATTTTATTTCTATTAATTTTTGCAGATACCACTCTGCTTTTCTCAAATCTTCTACAGCATTGTTCTTGTATCTGTATCTCCACAGGTATTTGATTACTACTCCTTGTAGGTAGTATTCAAACCCACTGTTTGTTGCTGATTCGATAGCGTCAATACATTCTATCTTATCTTGATTATAATGTGGTGGTTGGTTTACCATGTCTCTTTTCATTGTTTTTTCCCAAAGTCTACTTTTATTACATTATCTTCCATTGGTACAAGTTCCCTATTTTTAATGCGAACTATTCCCATTTTTAAAATCATATTTAAATCTATATCAATCATCTCTAATATTCCTTCTTGTGCTATTGCAGCCGAACATGGGTTCTTATCATCATGTATTCCTGTAGTATCATATGCAGTAAGTGTAAAAGAATCTTCATCTACCTTATTTAATATAATATAGTATCTATCAGGCAACAAAGTTAATTTCTCTACTTGTCTTTCTTTTTCTTCATCACTCATTTTTTAACCACTCTCTAGGCACAGCCTTTTCTGCCCATTCAAATCCATGTTTGTTACACCAATCACCATACGTTGTATTACTATTTTTGTATAGTTTATTATTTGCATTTCCAAATACAAATCGAATATCACAGTCTGGGTGTTGTTGTTTTACAAGCAACATCTTAGATCTGTCCTCTCGTGTTAATCTGCCTTTTGCTTCTATGTATATGTCTGTCTCTGGTATGTAGAAGTCTGGAGTGTAGTGTCTAACTTTAGGAACATAAGGCAACCTAATTGTTTCATACTTAAACTTGCCACCTTCCTGAGACATCTTAACGGCTAATATTTTTTCAAATTGTGATCTGTATACTGGCATTACGAAAACGTCTCCCTTATGTATTCCATTCTTGTTGTTAACATCTTTGCCACTTCTGGGGAGTGTTTTTCTAAATTCTCTAGCTCTCTTTGAAATGGTGTAATCGGAAGACATATAATAGTTTGACTCCATAATTTTTGTTGTATATCTTTAAATTGTTTTAAAAGAGTTGCTTTATCTCGTGATTGTGTATCAGAGACTAAATGCCCTTTGGCCGCATAATTTTCTCGCAACGTTACTGGTATACCTTTGAGATGTCCTCTCAATACTGCTAACATCCTGCCCCCACCCATTTCTTTACGTGACTCTACATACATACAAGCCATATGTGGGTTCAAAGATATAAACTCAATATCATAATCATTTGTGTATACTAATGACATTACAAACTCCTTTGTGCGTACCGAGTGTACCAAATCTGTGGTGGAGACTTTGCCTTTGATGTAATCTTGTTTTCAAGTCTAGCATCCTCCCAACAATGTTTTTTATATTCACAAAAAGAACAAAGCTTGGGCATCAGTCTATTTTTAGTACGTACTATCTCTCCGTCTTTTTTGTACGTTTCCCAACTGTCTTTTAGTTTTGCCTTTTTAAAATCTGCTTTCTTTACAACTTTGACTATATTATCAGCCTGTTGCAAAACTCTTTTTCTTTCACTTATATCTTCTGGGGCATCCACAACAGCCCACTCACCTGTTGACTTGTTGATTACAATCCAACCACCAAAAGGCATGTTGTTTGCTTCTCCATACAGATGACCTTGAACGATGTACCCAAATGCATCATCTTCTTTTATTTTATCATATCCATTTTTAAATTTGTGGTCGAAAGAGTAGGGGGATGCAGATTTAATATCCCAAACCTTTTTTGTCCCATCTTCATCTATGATAACATCTAATGTTCCCTTTATGTTTTCTTTATCCAACACAATAGAACAAGGCTTTTGTTCTCCAACAACATCTATTCCTGCAGCTTTGATAACAAGCATAGCAACTGCTTCGATTAAATCACCGAACAGGAAACGCATTATATCGTTGTAAGAACTTTCTTTGGGACAATCTTGCATACTGAGTATCTGTTGACAGACAGGTCTGCCTATACCAGACATTCTTAGTTTAGCACCTTCTCGTTTACTAAACTGTTTTTTTATAGCAGTTTCGCAAGAATCTTTGAACTCTTGGATAAGATGATCAGGGAGTTCAACTTCTCCCTGACCAGCTTTGTCTAAAAACTCCTGTATACTAACTAGCAACAGCATCGAAGTCTTTGGAAAGGTCTGAATCCTCTTCAGATACATTACCTTTTAAAGCTTCGTTGTATTGCTTTATAACATTAGCATTTGCAGCATCGATGGTATCTTTGAACATTCTTATTAAAGTTTTATCCTCATCGGATAGAGAAGTCAAAGACTTACCTTCAGTTGGAACAGGCACAAAAAACGTGACAGATCCCTTTTTCATTTTAGACGTTTTTAAATCAATCCAAATTCTTTGCATGATTTTTTTCTGTTTGTTTAAGCCATTTATAAAATTGTTGATTGGCATAAACCCAGACTTTTTAAAGTAACTAACAATGGGTAGGTTGTCTAATTCTACATCATTGCCATCAGCATCTTTCATCTTGCCAGATAACACTCCGTAAACAACTTGATTACACGTGACTGCTTTAGATGTAATCAATCGAGGATCATCATCTGGTAGAGTTTCTGCTTCTTCTTTTGCTAGGCGACCACACTTATTGCCACCTATTGTGTCTGCAAAGTCTCCAGACAAACTTGCCTTTTGTACAGAGTTACAAATAGGTTTCCCCTCATCTGCATCAAAAAGCGACCACATGAACGATCGCATAAACACACGTAGTTTGACCTCCGATGAGTACAAGTATCGTCCATCATGCCAGACTCTCCAATCACCTTTTTTAAGAGTTTGTCCAGCATCAGTTTCAGTTTCATAATTTATAGCCAGTTTAGACAACTCACTTTTGACTTGTCCATCGTCCTGACCTGTTAGTTGCATCAGAGCTTGATCATCGTCATTCTCTAACGCTTCGACCATCTTATCGAACTGGTCGTCTATTGTTGCTAAATTATTTATTTTAATTTCTCCTTATAAGAAAGTTAGCGATAAATTTATTCTACAGGATAAACAACGTTGGTGTCAAGCCAATTCTTACCTTTTTTTATTTCTATTTCAACAGGCATTAAATAGTTGATTTTGTAACGTTTTTTAAGATCGGCTGCAACACCCAACATAGAAACTTTTAAAATTTCTATAACATGTAGTTCTTCATCTGGGTGACAGTCAACTACGATTGAGTCGTGTACCGTATTACAAATTATAGATTTATATGGTCGTAATCTTTTCTCTAATTCAACTAAACAACAAGGCAAAATATCAGCCGTTGCAAATCCTTGAACAGGATAATTACAGATAGCAGTTCGGTTTGTTGCAGTACCCCATTTTGTCCATTGTGTATCTGGGAAACAATATCTGCGACCAGATGGTAGCATGATTTGTTTTGTCTGTACTGCTTCTTTCTGTAAGTCTTCATGCCAATCTGTTACACCTTCATACTTTTTCTTAAATGCTCTGTAATACTTTTGTTGTTCTGGTGTTCCTGTAGTGCCACCGTACAATGGTTTGAATGTATCTGCTTTTGCTGTCTGTCTATCACAACCAATGACAGATGCTGTGTATGAATGTACATCAACACCTTCTCTTACATCTTTATATATTTGCGAATCATCTGCAAGAAACCCTGCAACTCTAAACTCCAACTGTGAATAGTCACCTTCAATGATCGACCCACCTTCAAACCTGCTCTCCACAACCTTGCGTATACGAAACGTAGATCCACGTGGCATGTTCTGAAAATTTGGGTTTCTTGACGATAGACGACCTGTAGCAGTAATGCACTGCATAAACTCTGGATGTATGAAATTATTCTCATCAATGTTATTCTCCATTCCTTCTACAAATGTACTAAGATATGTACGCAAAGCCGAGTATCTTACGTACAACTCAACGAACTCTTTGGCTTCACCTTTTAAAGATGATAGCATACCATCAAGAGTTGTCTTATCTGTTTTAAATCCTGCCTGTGCAACATCCTTTGTATTTCTTGGTACGATACGCAATCCTGCAACTTGGTTACTTTGAGAATATACAACACCTGTTGCATTACAATTCTTACACAACCTGTTTGCTTTACCCAACTGTCCATTCTTTAGTTTAAATCTTAAACGACCTTCACCTTCACATGTTCCACATTGATACCCTGTTGTCTTTTTGATTATCTGTGTGTTGTTTCTTATGGCCGCAGCAAAATTAGTTTTGGACATTGGCTTACGCATCTTTATCTTTTTGGTTGCACCACGCATCTCATGTCCAATGTTAAACATCCTTGCCCAAGTTTCTTTGTTGTTTATCTTTCGTGAGTAAAACAACATTGATCTATCATCTGCACTATTTAAATTTATTGGTGTGTCGCCCATAACATCACTAACAATCTCTTTAAGACGTTTGTCTATTGTTGTTAACTCATGTTCATACTCGTTGCGTATCTCATCCAATGTCTCTAAATTTATTTTTATTCCTGCATGTTCTATCTTTGCAAGAACATCTGTCATGTCAAGCGACAAACGCAGTGTCGGCAATAGTTTCTTCATCTCCAAATAACTCCTCAAATGTTGTGCCAAAGGCTTCTAATTGTTTTAATGCAACTTGCTCAGTTGCTTCAACGTCTGCTATACCATACTCTTCTATTATATCATAAGGTATCTCATAAAATGTTTTACCATCTTTTAAGTATCCGTCAACAAGACTTTTCTTTTTTAATGCCCCATAACGTTCAGCTACACTTTGTAACCCTAAACTCCAACGTCTGGAAGATGAAAGAATATACTCAGCAACCATAGTATCATAAAGGTGATTGTTATAGACAAACCCACAATCACGCAACCACGTAATGTCGAACTTGATATTGTGACCGATAAGGACATCAACGTTGTCCAAAGCATCTTGCAATAGCTCGTTGCCCTTGTAGTCTGGTTTCCTAACAGAATGATTAAAGCATAAGTAAGAGGTAAAACTATCCATGTACTTATAGCCAACGCTAACGAGCTTGTTGCCGAAATAAGGTAAGGGAGTAAATCCACCATTAGTCTTCTCCTTGTGTGTTGTCTCTACGTCTAGTGTCATGTATATCATATTTTTTTTGTCTCTCTTTCTTTTTATCATACTTCTTTTTATTTGGCATTACTCTACGTCTATTGTGTGCCATCATTAATAGTTTAGCTATTGGGTTTATCTTCTGCATT
>Ga0208159_1000760_pt1 | contig 12569 bp, 12 predicted proteins | sample 9_EtaG_FD_184082 | JGI IMG/M metagenome (GOLD analysis project Ga0208159, IMG submission 184082) | Marine viral communities from the Subarctic Pacific Ocean - 9_ETSP_OMZ_AT15188 metaG (SPAdes) (version 2) | ecosystem: Environmental > Aquatic > Marine > Oceanic | place: Pacific Ocean | collected... | reverse complement strand
ATTAATGAGGGAAAACAAATGAAAGAAGCAAGAGGAAGTTGTTGGGTAGGATATCAACAAATCGGTATGAAAAAGAAAAATGGTAAAATGGTGCCGAATTGTGTAAAAGAAGAAGTAGAACTTTACTATGAAGAAAATGGTAAAGGATACGGATACACATTTGAATTTATCACAGACAAATCTTTACAAGAAGCAGAATATCAAGGTCGTAAAGTAAAATTAAATAAAATTATGCAAGGAGACCAAAAGAAATTTAAAGTTTATGTAAAGAATCCAAAAGGTAATGTTGTAAAAGTTAATTTTGGACAAGGTGGTAAAGCTAAAGGTGGAACAATGAGAATTAGAAAATCCAATCCAGGAGCAAGAAAATCATTTAGAGCTAGACACAATTGTGATAATCCAGGCCCTAAACATAAAGCTAGATATTGGGCATGTAGAACTTGGTAGTATAAATGGATAGATTAGTCAAACAATTAATCACACCTTTTATAACCGAACAAGTAAAAGCAAAAAAGGTTATAGCAGTCTATCCAGGTAGATTTCAACCTTTTGGCCCACATCATAAAAAAGTATTTCAAGCATTACAAAAAAAGTTTGGTGAAGTTTACATAACAACATCAGACATTAAAGCCCCACCAAGACACCCAATGAACTTTAAAGAAAAAGTTCGACATATGGTCAAAATGGGTATTCCAAAAAATCGTATCGTTAAAGAAAGAGTTCCTTATGTAGCAAATAATTTATTAAAACGATTTGATGCTGAAAAAACAGCAGTTATTTATGTATTTGGTGCAAAAGATGCGGGAAGATTAAAGGGTGGAAAGAAAAAATCAGGTGGTTTAACTTATTACCAAGATTTCAAGAAAAATAAAAACAAAATGGTTGGTTATGAAACACACGGATACATTTATACAGCACCGCATGTAAATGTAAGTGGTATTTCAAGTGGAACAGAAATCAGAAAATTATTAGGTAGTCCAAAAGTAAAAGAACAAAGTAGAAAAATAATATTTAAAAAAACATTTGGTTATTTTGACCAAGGCGTTTACAATATGTTGACAAATAAATTTAGAAAATTATTTGAAGTGTATTCTAAATTTATTGTTGAAAACAAAGATTACATTAAAAAACTTATCAAAGAAGCTTCAACAGGTGCTAACTTTCCAACTGATGATGGCCCACCAACTTTTTACAAAGGGTTTACTGATTATGAAAAAACTGCTGGTAATTGGGTAAAAGAAATGGGTAAAACTTATGGTTGGGAAGTATATGATTATTTAATCAGTCAAACAGCTCAAAATCCAGAAGATGATTACACATTAGAATATAATATAGTTCCTTCGGTTGCTTTTGGTAGAGAAAACACCGGAGATTACGGAAAAAGATTTGGTGTTAAAGAACCAATCAAAAGATACATTGAAGTAGCAGACAGAATATCTAAACAATTAGGATATGAAGTAATTAAGTATATGGGAATTAAACCAGATTTAAGTGGTTATACAGGTGTTGAAGTGGAATCACCAGTTTTACCAGGTCGTTATGATTTAGGAAATACCGAAAGAGCAAAACTAACAGGAAAACAATTAGGTTCTGGTATGACTTTATTAAATACATTAGAAGAATCATTAGATTTATCAAATGAAATAGAAGAAATTTCAAATCACGAAGAAGTTCACGAGTGCATAGCATTTTCTAAAAAGTTTGGTGATGATATTGTGATTGGAAAAAATCGTGATAGAAACTACACACCAGAATTAAAAGTAGTTAGAGAGATAAGTGGAAATGGTAATGAAGTTTGTTATGTTCAAGACCAAGATACAGATTGGTCAGAAGGTATGAACTCAAATGGTATTGGATTGGTTAATTCAGCATTGTTCGTAAAAAGAGATGAAAAAGATTTCGATAAAGCAAAGAAAAAGAAAGCTCCTTCAAAAGACGGAATTCGTATTAGACACGCTTTGTCAAAAGATACTTTTGCAGAAGTAGTTGAATCATTAGTAAAATTTGACACCGGTGTAAAAGGACATACATTAGTTAGTGATGGTAAAAAGTTAGTTGTGATTGAAAACACAAGTAGAACTAAACCATCAGTAAAAATACACGATATAGATAAATCATCAATCGTTAGAACTAATCACGGAATAAAACACCCTGAACAAGGATATACAAGAGGACCAGACAGAATATCATCTGAATTAAGATTGAACAACGCAAAAAAATTAATAGATAATGAAAAAGAATACAAAAAAGTATTTCCATTATTTTACAACGATACACAAAGTAAAGGCCCTAAATTTGATTTAGTAAGAGCTCAGAATAAATTATGGACATCAAGTCAAATATTAATGAACTTAAATAAAAAAGAATTAATACTTTATTTAATTCCTGGAGCAGTAAAGTTTATTGGTATTGAAAACAAATTACCAAAAAATTACGAACCAAAAATAAAATTAGATGTTCGTCAATTTGAACACGGCCCTAGTGATAAATACGATACATTTGTAACCACAGACAAAACACCAAAGAAAAGTGCAATAAAAGATAAAAGTATTAATGAAAATCTTTTATTAGAGGGTGGAGCATATGGACATATGTCACACCCGTTTGATGATAATAAATTGACTTTCGCGGATTTAAAAAAAATTATCAAATTAGGTTTATCAGGTGAACTTAATCGTGAAGATGCCGTAACAGAAAAAACCGACGGACAAAATTTAATGATTACTTATCGTGATGGTAAAGTTTTAGCAGCAAGAAACAAAGGACAGATTAAAAATCGTGGACAAAACGCTTTAGATGCAAAAGGAGTAGCTAAAAAGTTTAGTGGTCGTGGTGACATTAGAGATGCTTTTGTTTTTGCAATGTCAGACTTAACAAAATCCATCAATAGTTTATCAGATAAACAAAAAGATAAAATTTTTAAAAATGGTGAGATATTTATGAACTTGGAAATTATTTATCCAGCTTCATCAAATGTAATAGATTACGATAAACAAATTCTACAATTTCACAATTCAATCAAATATGATAAAAATGGTAATGCAGTTGGTGAAGTAAAAGGTTCTGGTAGAATGTTGCAAGGTATGATTAAACAAGTAAATCAAGACATTGGAAAACATTTTAAAATAATAAAACCAAGAGTTTTAGATTTACCAAAAAAAATTGATTTTGGGAAAAAAGTTGATATTTATAATAAGAGAGTAGATAAATTAAAAAACCAATATGGATTGAAAGATAACGACACATTAGGTAAATATCATCAGTCTTTTTGGGAAGAATATATTTTTAATGCAGGACAACAATTTGGTTATAGAGTTCCAAAAACAATTTTGAAAAAATTAACTAAAAGATGGGCGTTTTTTGATAAAAGTTATAAAATACCACAAATAAAAAATGACTTAAAAAAACAACCAAAGTTTTTAGATTGGGTTATGAATACAGATAAACAAAACCACAAAAATATGGTTAAGAAAAATATGTTACCATTTGAAAAGATTTTCTTTTCAGTAGGTGCAGATATATTATTAAATTTATCAAACTTTATTGCAGCTAATCCAACGAAAGCTGTAGAAAAAATTAGAAAAGATGTTATCAAGGCTTCTAATGGAGTTAGAGCTGGTGGTGATATTAAAAAGATGAATACATTAAAACAACAATTAGAAAAATTAAACTCAATCGGTGGATTAAAGAAAATAGTTCCGGTTGAAGGAGTGGTATTTAAATATAAAGGAAAAACCTATAAGTTTACTGGTGCTTTTGCACCCGTAAATCAAATATTAGGGTTGGTGAGTTTTTAATGGCAGGATATAGTAAAGAAGCAGAAAGACAGAATAAAGCGTTAGGTAATCTACTAAAAGGACAAGAAGTTGAAAAAAGGTCAATGGTAGGTTATGAGGGAAAACAAAAAGAAAAAGGTGATATAAAATCAGAACTAACTGACATTATGTCAGAGGTAAGAGTTCCTTTGTTTTGTCCTAAGTGTAAGAAAACAATGAAGAAAAAACTTGATAACAAGTTTTGGTATTTATACAAACATTGTTTTGATTGTCAAATAGACTTTGAAAATAAATTGAGAATTGAAGGTAAATACGACGATTGGGCAATAAACAAAGCAAAAGACAATCAAAGAGCGTGGATTGATGATATGATTCAAGGTGTTGAACAATGGAGAAAAGAAAGACCGGTTGACCAAGTTTATGATGTTGGTATTAAAGACCCAGAGGTCAAAATTGAGAAAGCACAAGTTAATGAAAAAGCTCTAAATAAACTTGCTGATGATGCTATAAAAGACTTGAAAAAAATGAGAGAAAACATATAACCAACTATTTATAGGTAAGGAGAAAAATAATGTTAAAAAAACTACTTGGACTACTAGCAGTAATAGGAACAATCTTTGGTGCTATCGCGGGTGCAAAAAAATCTAAAGAGTTGAAAGAACTTGAAAATAAGATTGATGAATCCAAAAAAGAAGAAAAGGGTGTTGAAACTAAAATTGCTAAGTTAGAAAAGAATAAGAAAAAGAACAAAAAAGAAATTACTTCTTTGAAAAGAAAACTAACCATTTCTAAAAAGAAAACAACGAAAATGGAAAAGACTTTTGAAAAAGGTGATTCAGATAAAGCCGCAGAGTTCTTAAAAGATTTTAGTAAATAAAGGTAACGATATGAAAAAGTTAATAGTAATGTTGGCTTTGTTTGGGTTTATTTATTCTCAAGATAAAGTGTATACTTTTACTGAGGAAGAAGTCACTAATATGGCTAATAAAGTAAAAGACTTACAAACTCAAGTTGAGAACCAAACAGAGCAAATAGGTATTTATGAAGAGTTGATGAAAAAGTATGAGAATCAAACACAAATTGATTCTATGTTACTTTCTTTTAAAACTCAACAAGTAAATATATTAAAAGACCGAGAAGTCTTATATGAGAAACAGATTAAACTTGTCAGACCTAAGTGGTATGAAAACAAGTGGTTGTATTTTACATTTGGTGTAGTTGCAACTTCAGTTTCAGTAAAACTTGCCGGTGAAATAGTTGATTAATGAGTGATAAAAAACAATTAAAAGAAGCTATTAAAAGAGAATATGCTAAGTGTGCAACTGACCCAGTTTATTTTTTGGGTAAGTATGGAATAATCCAACACCCTGTTAGAGGTAAAGTTAATTTTAATCTATATGACTTTCAGGAAAAATCATTACAATCTTTTATGCAACACGATTATAATATTGTGTTAAAAGCTCGTCAGTTGGGTTTATCAACATTAACTGCTGGATATGCATTGTGGATGATGACATTTCAACAAGACAAAAACATCTTGGTCATTGCTACAAAACAAGAAACAGCAAAGAATTTAGTAACAAAAGTTAGAGTGATGCACGCTAACTTACCAGGTTGGTTAAAACAACCTTGTGTTGAGGACAACAAATTATCATTACGATATAAAAATGGTTCTCAAATTAAAGCGGTAGCGAGTTCTGAGGAATCAGGTCGTTCCGAAGCCTTGTCGTTGTTGATTATTGATGAGGCTGCATTTATCGATAAGATAGATACAATATGGGGAGCCGCACAACAAACACTAGCGACTGGTGGTAGAGCTTTAATTATCTCTACACCAAATGGTGTTGGTAATTTCTTCCACAAAACTTGGGTAGGTGCTGAAAGTGGAACAAATGATTTTAATTTTATCAATCTACATTGGTCGGTTCACCCTGAAAGAGGACAAGAGTGGAGAGATGAACAAGATAAATTATTAGGGCCTTCATTAGCCGCTCAAGAATGTGATTGTGACTTTATCACTTCTGGTCGTGGTGTTATTGATGGTTTACTACTTGAAAAAATGAAAGAAAGTAGTGTAAGAGAACCAATGGAAAAAAGAGGTATAGACTCTAACTATTGGATATGGCAACCACCAAACTATACTAGAAATTATGTGGTAAGTGCCGATGTTAGTAGAGGTGACGGAACAGATTATTCAGCGTTCCATATTATAGATGTAGAATCTTTGGAACAAGTAGCCGAATATAAAGGTAAAATCTCTACACAAGATTTTGGAAATATGCTAGTTAATGTAGCTAGTGAATATAACAATGCTTTGTTGGTTGTGGAAAACAACAATATTGGTTGGGCTGCAATTCAACAAGTCATTGATAGAGAATATCCAAACTTGTTTTATACAAGTAAAGATTTGCAATATGTTGATGTTCAACATCAAATAACAAATAGATACAGAAGTCAAGAACGAAATATGGTTCCTGGTTTCTCAACAACATCAAAGACAAGACCTTTAATTGTTGCAAAGTTAGAGGAAATGTTTAGAGAAGAATCAGTATTGGTTCATAGTAATCGTTTGATTGATGAATTATTTGTATTTATTTATAATGGAAATAAAGCGGAAGCAATGACCGGGTATAATGATGATTTGGTAATGTCTTTTGCAATAGCCCTTTGGGTCAGAGATACTGCACTAAGATTACGAAGTGAAGGTATTGAACTTTCTAAGAAAGCAATTCAAGGTATTGGACACAATCCAGGAGTTTATACTTCAAATACCGAAACAAATGATTCTTGGGAAATGGATGTTAAAGGGGAAAAAGAAGATTTAACTTGGTTAATTAAATAAGAGGTGAAATAATGGCTGAAAGAGATTTATTCAGTAGATTACAACGACTATTCTCAACAAATGTAATTGTTAGAAATGTCGGTGGTAGAAAATTAAAAATAGCAGATACAGCACAAGTTCAGAGTGTAGCAGGAAAAGATTTAGTTGATAGATTTGCTCGTTTGTATAAAAGTCCTAGTGGAATGAGTGGATACAATCAATCTTTGTATCAAAAAACAATGCGTATGGGATTGTTTAGAGATTACGAAGCAATGGATGCAGACCCGTTAATTTCATCAGCACTTGATATTTACGCAGACGAAACAACTTTAAAATCAGAATACGGAAAGATATTAAGTATTAAATCTGATAACAATCAAATACACGATATTTTACATAATTTATATTACGATATTTTAAACATTGAGTTTAATTTATACCCGTGGACAAGAAATCTATGTAAATATGGAGACTTCTTTTTGAAATTAGATATTAATGAAAAATATGGTATTACAAATGTAGAACCTTTATCAAGTTATGATGTTCAAAGAGTAGAGGGTGAAGACCCAGAGAATCCACACTATACAAAGTTTGTATTGGAAAGTGGAGATGTAAGACAAACACAACAAGGAGCAAAGTCAGAATTTGAGAATTATGAAGTAGCTCACTTTAGAATGATTTCTGATTCAAATTTCTTACCTTATGGTCGTTCAATGTTAGAGGGTGGTCGTAAAGTATGGAAACAATTATCACTTATGGAAGACGCTATGTTAATCCATAGAATTATGAGAGCTCCAGAAAAGAGAATATTCAATATTGATATTGGAAATATTCCACCAGCAGAAGTTGACAATTATATGCAAAAGATAGTTGGTAAAATGAAGAAAGCTCCAGTTATTGATGATAATGGACAATATAATTTAAAATACAATATCCAAAACATCACAGAGGACTTCTTCTTACCTGTTCGTGGTGGAGATAGTGGAACAAGAATAGAAAATCTTGGTGGTTTAGAATATCAAACAACAGACGATATTGAGTATTTGAGAAACAAATTATTAGCATCATTAAAGATACCACAGCCATATTACGGATATGCTGAGAAAGCTGGTGAATCAAAAGCAACACTAGCGGCAGAAGATGTTAGATTTGCTAGAACCGTAGAAAGAATACAAAGAATTATGGTAAGTGAATTAACTAAGATTGGTATTGTTCATTTATATTCACAAGGATATACAGACCAAGACTTAGTAGACTTTGATTTAGAACTAACAAATCCATCTAAAATCTATGAACAAGAGAAATTAGAGTTGTTAGGACAAAGAATTACGGCATTCAATGACTTGACATCAGAAAATTCAGTAGTATCTAAAGATTGGGCGTATAAACAAATCTTTGGGTTTTCGGAAGATGAAATAAAAGGATTTGAAGAAAAAATTGTAGAAGATAAAATACAAGAATTCAGATACGAATCAATAAAAACGGAAGGTAATGACCCTAAACAGGCTGCAGAACAAGAACAACAAGAAGGTGAAGAAGAACTAGCTAGTAGAACCGGAACTGAAGAAATCGGTGAAGAAGGTGGTTCTCCTGAAGGCGGTTGGGAAGGTGCTGGTAGACCAAAAGAAATGCCACATTACGGAAAAGACGGAAGTGCAAGAGGTCGTGACCCATTAGGTAATCACGAAAGAAAAAAACTTCGTAGTTCAAGTCCAAAATACGGTAAATCTTATAGAGAATCATTAGGATTGGATAAACTAAAATCAAAAATTGATAAGAAACTAATTAATGAAGCTGAAGTAGTAGAAACTGAATATGAAAAGGAAGTTTCTTCGTCTTTAAATGACAATTAAATTGATTAATTATTTACTTCCATTATATTTATAATTGATAGAGTATATCAATAAGGATTGGTGTTTATAAAAACAGGAGTTAAGGAATAATATGTCCCAAAAAATAAAACATTCTAAGATAAAGAATACAGGTTTATTATTTGAAATTTTAACAAGACAGGTAACAGCTGACATTTTAAATAATAAAGAATCAAAATCGGTAAATTTATTAAAAAAGTATTTTAATGAAAACACTGCTTTAGGAAAAGAGAAAGAGTTATATGATATTCTCTTAACCAATTCTTATCAAGACGAATCACGAGCAGAAAAATTACTAGAAGCTGTTATTAAAACAAGACAGAGAATTAGTAATAAAGAATTAAAAGTTGAGAAATACAACTTAATTAAAGAAATATCAGAAACTTTTTCGTCTAAAGATTTCTTTAACACAAGAGTATCAAATTATAAAACTTTGGCATCTATTTATAAGTTATTTTTAGTAGAAACAACAAAAATAGATTTTAATCCAAAACAAGTCGTTGATACTAAATATACAATTTTAGAGGGTATTACTTCTAGACCAAAGAAACAAAAACCAGATTCATTGGTAGAAACTTTGAGAAAAGAAGAAAGAGATACTCAATTATTGTCATATCAGATTTTGGTTGAAAAATTCAACAAAAAGTATACCAATTTATCAGAATCACAAAAATCACTTCTAAGAGAATACATTAATAATATATCTAATTCTAATTCTTTTGGTAAGTTCATAAATGAAGAAATCATAAAGGTTGTAAACGAGTTAAAATCACTATCTAGAAAAGTAAATGATAAAGTGGTAAAAATTAAATTGACGGAAGCTATCAATCAAGCAAAAAACTTTACAACTAAATCAGTCGTTAAAGATAACCAAGTTATTTCTTTAATGAGATACTATGAACTAATCAAGGAATTAAAAGATGTCACAAGCGTTAAATAATCTAAAAAAACTTATCATTGAAGTTGTAGAAGAAGAAGTTTCTACAAACGAATATGCTAACACTCAAGCCAAAAAGAAAAAACAAAAAGGTTTAGAAGAAGAACTTAATTTATTCTTAGAAAAAAACACACCAACTAATCCTTCCAAATGGTCTTATTATAAATCACAAGCCAAAAAGAAATTTGATGTCTATCCAAGTGCTTATGCTAATGCTTGGGCAGCAAAAAAATACAAAGCCGCAGGTGGTGGTTGGAAAAAAGAACAAATCGGTGAAGCTTCAATGACCGGTAATTTAGACGGAGGAGAGGGGCCACCAAAAACACCTTACGCTTTTCAATCAAAGAAAAAAAGAAGTCAAGATAAAAAGAAAGAAGACGACATCTCAACAAACTCAACAGGATTTACAAAAGTAAACGAAGTTACTAAACAAGAAGTTAGTGCATTACAAAAAGTTGTAAAGAGTATAGGGAAACTAAGAAAAGATTACATAAATATTTCAAATGTCGGTGATAAAACACTTAGAGATAGACAATACAATAAGTATTATGAAACTATCCTAACAGCTGAAAAAGCAATACAAAAACTCGCAACCTTTTTCAGAACAAAACAAATGTTAGGTGAAGGTCGTTATCACGATTGGAGAAACGACGAATCTTTAACACCAAAACAAAAAATTGGTAGAAGTATTCGTGAAGTTCGTAATTCATTAAACGAATTAAATAAAACAATTAATATGAATCTAAAATTAAAAAATGAATTACAAGTAGATTCAAGAGATTATTGGAAAACTACACATAAAGCACTAAGTGGTATTTCAGAAAAGTTAGTAAAACTAGCAGGTAAAGTAGGAAATTTAAAATAATGAACTTATCGGAGGGTGTTGCTGATAAAGCTAAAGCTTCCAAAGTAGTAAGAAAACTACAAAAAGCAGAAGCTCAGTTTCGTAAGGCAATGTATGACCTTGATAAAGTTTTGAATAAGGATAAAGTAAATAAAAAATTATCCACAGAATTAAAAAAAGAATATCGTTCTAATGTAACAAAATTTATGAGAACTATGTTAGGACTAAAGAAAAAGGTAAAGTAATGAAACAATTAATAGTAGATTATATTCCATTTGAGGTAACACCACAACAAATCAATGAGTCTATGTCAACAAATGACGGAAAACTTATTGTTAAAGGTGTATTACAAAGAGCAGAATCTAAAAATCAAAATGGTAGAGTATATCCAAAAGATTTGTTGATGAGAGAAGCTAAAAAATACACAGAAAACTTCATTCAACAAAAAAGAGCACTTGGTGAATTAGACCACCCAGACTCATCAGTAGTCAATTTACAAAATACATCACATAATGTTATGGAAATGCATTTTAACGGAAACGATTTAGTCGGTACCGTGGAAGTATTGGGAACACCAAGTGGAAACATTTTAAAAGAATTATTTAAATCAGGTATCAAACTAGGTATTAGTTCAAGAGGATTAGGTTCAGTAGAAACACTTGGTGAAAGTGGAGCTCAAGAAGTTCAACCAGACTTTGAGTTAATTGCATTTGACTTTGTGTCAAATCCTTCAACTCACGGAGCATTTTTATCACCAATGAACGAATCAGTTGATTTATCAAACGCTTACGAACAAAGAGAAGATTGTGGTATTTGGTGTAGAACAGAACAATTAATTCACGATATCATTACAGAGAAATAATATGAAAATAACTAAATCACAACTAAAACAAATAATCAAAGAAGAAATTAAAAATGTCAAAAAGTCAATGATGTTGACTGAAGCATTTAAAAGTGATGTTTTGAGAAATTTAGCAAGTGGATATGGTGGTCTAAATAGAGACTTCTTTTCACAAACAGCAAAAAGATATGGGGTTGAATGGAATAAAATAGAAGACTATCATATTGAAAAACTAAGAACACCAAAAAACAAAGGTTTAGTTATTGCAGTTGCTGGTAAATCAATTGAACACCTACCAAGTAAAGTAAGACAAGGTTATTATAGTAGTGGTAGAGTATATGTAGGTCTTACAAAAGGAAGACTTGTTGCAGTATTAAAAGACGGAAAAGCTTTATACACTGGTTCAAGTTATAGAGCAGAGATTGGAACAGCAGGTGAAGTAGATAGTTATTCAAAACAAATGGTTGGACTAGATGTATTTGGATACAGAAGTTTAAAAGCAATCCAAAGTATTCCTGGATTAGAATATTATCACATTGATATGAAAAAAGGTGGTGAGTTTATGAGAGCTCTAAGAAAAGCAGAACTTAGACAAGCCGCTAGATATGGTGCGAGTAAATTTACTGACCACAAAGAATTTGCAAAACAACAAAGACAACGATACGCTGATTTGGTTAAAAAAATGAAAAACGACCCAAAAAAGATTAAAACAATGGTTAACAAAACCGTAAAACATCTTGATAAGATGATGAAAGAAGTTATGGATTTAAAAAGTCCAACAATGAAAAAATACATCAAAATTGTGCAAAAAGAATACGGAGAAAATGCATCAGACAGACTTGATAGTAATCAATTTAAAGCCGCTAGTGAAATATCACAGCGTTCATCAAGATTGTATGAAAAGTATAGCTATTATTTAAAAGAGTCAGATAAAGATAAATCAATGGCTCTTAGTAGTTATGTAGATAGTTATGCAGCTGATGTCGTTAATGATTGTAGAGGTATTTTATCACAAAAAGCAATAGATTACATAAGATATTATTAAAGGAAAAACTATGAAACTTAAACAACTATTAAAAGAAACAAAAGTATGGGAAAGAAAGTTCGGAGAATCTTTACCAACACTTGAAGACACTACTAAAGCTTACAAATTAAAAGTAGAACAACAATTCAAAGCCAAATCAAAAGAAACTGGTCGTGTTGTTGTCTATAAATCAAAAGATGCAATGGATAAAGCAATTAAAGGTGGAACAGCAGAACCATTAGACAAAAAAACTAGTAATAAAACTGATGGTGGTAAACCTGAAAAAGTTAAAGGTCAAAATTTGTTTAAAAAAATAGATGTTGTTGGTAAGGACAAAATAGAATTAGGAACTAAAATTAAAGATGGAAAAATTAAATCATCAGGTCCACAACGATTCGCAGATGATGTTAAAGATATGAAAGGTGAATATGATTTAGATGGTGGAGTAAAAATAA
>Ga0208159_1000759_pt1 | contig 12585 bp, 24 predicted proteins | sample 9_EtaG_FD_184082 | JGI IMG/M metagenome (GOLD analysis project Ga0208159, IMG submission 184082) | Marine viral communities from the Subarctic Pacific Ocean - 9_ETSP_OMZ_AT15188 metaG (SPAdes) (version 2) | ecosystem: Environmental > Aquatic > Marine > Oceanic | place: Pacific Ocean | collected... | reverse complement strand
TGGTACATTGGAATAACGGAGAGCGATATGCTCTCAATGGCTACAACTTATTTTACATTGGAGAATAACATGAAACTGGGATATGCTTGTATAAACAAGGGCTTATCAGAACAGCCCAAGACAAAACGTGTAACAACCAACAGAACATTCCGCAAAGCTACGTTCGAAGAGAAGGGGCTACCCCATGCCTCTGCTATATTCCTTCAGAACGCAAAGGATCTTCTCACTATCCTCCAGTGGAATGAGAAGCACAACATCAAGTTCTTCCGCCTATCCTCTCAGATAGTGTCGTGGGCATCAGAGTATCAACTGTGCGACCTACCCGACTACCCCCGTATAGAGGAGGCACTATTCAACTGTGGGCTATACATAGAAGAGCATGGTATGCGTGTTACCACACACCCTGATCATTTTGTGAAGCTTGCGTCACCTGACGAACGTGTTGCTAGCAACTCTATCAGGGACTTGGAGATTCATGGTGAGCTTTTTGACCTCCTGTGCCTACCCCGCACACACTATGCAAAGATCAACATACATGTAGGTGCGTCATATGGGGACAAACCCAAGGCACTGGACACCTTTTGCAAAAACTTTGAACGACTCTCTGAGTCTGTACGTTCACGTCTTACTATTGAGAATGACGACAGGGCATCTCTATATTCCACCAAGGATCTCATGGAGGCTTATCGACGCATTGGGACTCCCATCGTTCATGACTTTCACCACCATGAGTTCAACACTGGTGGCCTGTCCAATGCAGATGCTTTGGCTCTAGCTTGCTCCACATGGGGCGACATCACTCCTGTGACCCATTATTCGCAGTCCAGAGCTATTGAGCACAAGGATTCGAAAATCAAAGCTAATGCCCATTCGGACTCCTACTGGATTCCTGTGGATACCTATGGCCACAATGTCGATGTAATGCTTGAATGTAAGCACAAGGAGCAGGGTTTATTTAAGATGCGGAAACTTTTATTGGAATCGGACAAAAAATGACCTTTACAAAATCAACCTAATGAGATACATTGTTTATATAGCAAGATGAGAAGAGGTTGCAATGTCAAAATCCACAACAGAATATATACACGAAGGGGAATTAATGGTATCCCATTATTATCATGAAGATCTCTTCGAAGAAAAAAGTCTTATTGACCTCAAAGAAGGTGACAAGGTATTCTCAAAAAACCAAGTTTATATACAAGATGAAAACAGTTTTATGACCATAAAGCCTTCATACAGAGGGATCATAAAATACATTCATCAAGATCACTGCAAGGTTCTTTGGGATAGTGGAGATTTTGGTTGGATACACAAGAGATACATAGAGAACATGTCCCAAGCTAGATATAAAGAGCTTATTGAGATATTCAAGCAACGGGTCTTACAGAAGGCTAATGTAGACCTGTCTATAGATACATCGCACAAGGACAGGTGGATACAAATTTTCAAGGATATGGAGGAAAAATGCTCCAAACCCTTGCCCATATGGGATCATCATGCAATAAAATGGAGGGCAACCCTTAGACCATCAGAAATTACTTATTTTGTAAAAGTGGCGAAGGAACATCAAAAGAACTATCCCAAACGATGGTTTCACAAAATCGGACACTTTTTGTCCTTTACAAAATCAACCCAATGAGATACATTACTTATACCAACCTCAAAACAACGGAGATAACATGAACAATGAACAAAAGCACCTAGACAGCTTAAGAAGATTGGAAGAAGAGGCCACCAACCTTCAGGATCTATATAAAACCTACCACCAAGCCATCACGACCCAGCTCCCAAGACGTACAGGGGAAGAGCTTGAAGGTAGTAATATTTTACGGTGCTTGATACACAGGGTAGACAATAGCAAAAGGCAAAAAGAGTATCTTCAAAGGAATCAGGGATCGTACTATAGATTTACTAGCTTAGACGAATCAGGATACACTAGATTAAAGAAGGATTATGAAGGACAATCAGAGAGATATGCCAAAGCTTTTTTATCAATGATAAAAGTGAAGGATTCACACTGGAGAACCCCTATTGAGTTAGACAGAGATTATATAGAGCAAACTAACGACATTCACCTTGCTTGTTGGTACATGTACTTTGATCCTTACTATGGACAGATTCCAAAGAGCAAAGACCAAAACAACTGGCTCCAGTCCTACTTAATAAAGCCCAAGTTCTCTGTGGGTGACATTGTATCTTTGAGAGCCGCTATCCCTGAAGGAGCAGTAAAGTACGAATATGACTGGGGTAATGGCAATATACACTTGAAAATGAAGCATGTTGATACTCCCTTCAAAAAGAGAACTTTCATGATCTTGGGACAGTACGAAAAGAGCAGTAAGTATTATGAAAAGTCCTACAAGCCCAATGCCTGTGGCGGTATGCGTAGATACAAGGTACTACCCGTAGGGGATACCACTGTCTACTACATTATAGAGCGGTGTCTTAAGAAGAATAAGACTAAAGCTGTGAAAGATGCAAAACGGACATAAAATGTCCTTGACTTTTCTATTTATATCAGATACATTATTACCATCTTTGGAGGTAAACATGGCAAACTTATATTGGCGAACTAACAAGATTCCTAGAGAGGAAGCAGTACAAAATCTCATGGCAGAGTTACCCGATTACACAGACTCACGATTCTTTGTGAAGCCCACAGGAGATGATGGAGGATCTCACCTGTGCGTATATGTTGAAAGGGAGGAAAACGGCTCTGAATCCTGCAAAGACCTGCCGCAGTCCTATGGAGGGTGGCGGATAGTGCATGTCTTTACTCCCCATGAGTACATAAAATATATCCTGTTGGCAGAGAGGAAATGAAGGTAGGTGATCTTGTAGTCTTATCTAACAGGGGTTCTTCTCTTAAGAAAAACTGGAGGATAGTTGGAGGCATTGGTATTGTAACAGAGGTTATTCAATACTATAGCTACTATGACTACAAGATCAGGTGGACTACCACCAAAGGTGGTCTACGTACCAAGGATTCATTCCTGAAACGATACGAACTAAAATATTTGAAACCGGACAAAAAATGTCCTTGATTTTTTAAACCAATCAGTTATATTACTAACATCTTCAACTCAGGAGTAAACATGAAGAGTTATTTTATTACAATCCTCATCAGAGATGGTGACAATGAGTATTCAGACAAAACCATATTGCAGCTTACTGACGAACAGCTCACGAATCCCTCAGAGATTCTATCTCTATGGAGATGCCTCAGTGAGGACGAAAAGCCTGTGGAGGTATACAACAAATGGTATGAACTAGATTCAAATTACCAGCACTATCAAGTCTATCATATTCAGGAAATCGAAGCTGAGCATAAAGAGATCCTACATTCTTACGGCATTTATTAAAACGGACATATTTTGTCCTTGACATTTTCAGCCAACCAGTTATATTACTAACATCTTCAACTAAAGGAGTTCCAATGAAGATTCATGAAAACAAAGATAAATCGCTACACACATCACCATCATGTTCATATTGCAGAGAGAAAGGTCACAACCAGTACCAGTGTCCCCATGTAGCAGAAGATTGGAAACAGCTTTCACAGTATCGCCTCCCTGTAGATGAAAATGGAAAGCCTCTCAAAAGAGGGTGGTATGGTCAATACTATACTGGCCACTATAGCCCTGACCCTCTCCAAACCCATGTCTGTAATAACATCTTCGCAGCTTGGTTTAGAGCATGTCAAAAGGCTATGAATGGTCAAATAGAGCGCAAAGCTAAGGAAGGTCAAGTAAAGAAGAAAGCTACTAGGAAATGTGGGTACTGCGGTAGTACTACCCATACCCGAAGGAACTGTGCTAAGATGGACGCGTTTCTAAAAGACTGCTACAAGGCCAATGAGAAATGGCGAAAAGTTGCCTACGCAGAACTGGTTGAGAAGCATGGTATCTCCGTAGGAGCTTGTGTGAAAGTGAAGATATCCACAGGCTGGAGGAAACCTGATGAGATGAAAATGGGAATCATCACCCATATAAACTGGGGAGCTTTGAACCTGTTTTCATCATGCAGCAAAACATCAGACTTTGCTCATTCTCCCTTAGAAATAAAAGTTCTTGTTGGCGATTTTTCCTATACCATAACTAATGTCGAAGAGTTCTTCGATGTTATCGGAGCAAACGGAAAAACACGTTCTTATTGGAATACCTGTAGCCTTGTCGACATCATAACCCCTGCTCCTGAGAAGCTGCCCGAATCTTGGATTACCGATTACAAAGAGTCCTTTGAAACTCTTGTAAAGAAGAAGAGTGAGGAGATTCTTAAGAAGGGAATGGATAGTGAATACAATGCCCCAAACCTTTGGGCACATGTTCAGAACTGGAAATGATAGGTACAACCTGTGTTCTCAAAATAAAATAAAAAAAATGTTTGACAAATTTTGAGAACACGTTACATTACTAACATCAACACAAAACAACGGAGAAAAAAAACATGAAACTCATCAGTAACAACGGAAAACGTGCTCTTGTTCTCTATGGAGGAAAACATTATATAATATCAGATAATGGAAATGAAACCCTTATATTCCCATCAGATGCCAAAGGTAACATATCACAATATGTAGAGGTTGGTGGTGGTCGTGGCGCAACACTTTTAGACGTGCTAGGCAACTTTAGCTTCTATATAGACATCTTTTAGACACTGGACATTTTCTGTCCTCTTAAAATAAATCTTAAAAAAAAACTTGACAAACTTTCAAAACTAGTTATATTATATACATCTTCGCTCTTCGAAGATTCTTTCAACCCTCAATCATTATGGAGTCCTATCATGGCTATTGATTACAAAACATTCCTTACAATCCTTAACCCTATTCTCACTGCAAAGTTTCCTGTTCTTATTCGTGGTCGTCACGGCATCGGTAAATCTACCCTTGTATATCAAAAGGCCAAAGAACTTGATCTTCCTGTTGTAGAACGTCGTGCCTCTCAAATGACTGAAGGTGACCTACTTGGTCTTCCAAAGATTACAAAAGGTGTTACAACATGGTGTGCTCCTGACTGGCTTTCAAAAGCATGTAAAGAGCCTGTAGTCCTTTTCCTTGATGAGGTCGACCGTGCAACTATGGAGGTTCGCCAAGGCATCTTTGAACTCTGCGACAGTCGCAAGATAGCTGGGCACAAGCTACACGAAGATACTCTCATCTTTGCCTGTGTTAATGGTGGAGAGCATGGCTCTCAATACCAAGTCGGGGAGTTCGATCCCGCAGAGCTTGACCGCTATACCACCTTTGATGTAGAACCTACAGTCGAAGACTGGTTGGAATGGGCAAAAGGCAATGTAGCGGTGGAGATATGGGATTTTATCAACCACAACCACAAGCACATCGAACACACCGATGACTATGAACCTAACAAGGTCTACCCTTCACGTCGCTCTTGGGAACGTCTTTCAAAGACCCTATCCACACTACCATCTATTGAGAACGGTACAACCCTGTATCACCTTGCAACGTCCTTCGTAGGCTTTGAGGCCGCAGTAGCCTTCAATGATTTCATGGCTAACTATGAGCGACAGGTCACTATTGAGAACTTGCTAGATGAAGGTCGCTTTGAGCTTGTCAAGGACTGGAAAATCAACGACCACAACTCTATGGTCGAAAAGTTTAAGTCCAAAGACATATTCGCAAAACGTCTTTCGGACACCCAACTCACCAACCTTGCAAGATACTTTGTGTCCCTTCCATCAGAGATAGTCATGGTCTTGTGGCAAGCTATGGCACAGACTGAGGAGTCAACATACAACATAGCAAAGCTATGGGCTATTGAGATCGATGGAACTCTTATCCAAGACTTTGTAGTGGGAATCCTTAATAACAAGTCATAACAATTATGGGGCTTAAAGCCCCATTTTTCTTAAGGAGTTACAATGAAAATAGAAAGAAAGCCATTCAAGATTATTACGCAACTTGGCTGGAAAGCCTGTGAAGGCTCTGTGGGCTATGACTATCCCTTCTTTGTATATAGACAAGCAGACAACCACAGGGTAGATGGCTGGTGCTTGAGTCACATGGCCAGCGGATACAGTATAAGAAGCCAACTAACCCTTAAACAGGCAAGAGCCGCAGCTCTTGCCCTCAAAAAGTTTCCTGTGTTCCTTTTGCCTGATGGAGAGTCAATAATGAAGGCAAAGAAGAGAATGAGCAGTGCAGAGATCGGCAAAATAAATAAAATCTTAAATGGAGAATGATATGAGCAACGAATTGAAAATCACATTAAACATCTCAGACGAACTACTGGCAAAGGTTATGGTGGCCATGAAACAAGGCGGTTCTATGGGTATTCCGCCACAGGTATTAGCTAGCTTGATGGGAGGAGCTATGGTGGCTCCACCGAAAACCCCTATCAAAGACAAGCCAACCGTAGGTTTCAAAACAAAATGAATAACGGACATTTTTTGTCCTTTACAAAATCAACTCAATAGGCTATATTTATTACATCACTTTCCAACGGAGGATTTTATTATGAGTGATAACAATAAAACAAAGTTTGATTTGAACATGCATACTTTCCGCTTGCTCCAATCCGAACCATTCTTTGCGTCCCTCTCAAGACGTATCCATAAACATGCCTCAAAAGCCATACCTACGGCTGGTGTGTGCATCAACCCACACACTGCTCAGTTTGAGATGCTTTACAACCCTGAGTTTATGGGTAAGCTTACAGACAAAGAGAAGCTAGGTGTCTTAAAACATGAGTTCTACCACATCATTTTTGAGCATGTCACAAGCCGCCTTCCACCTGAAGGTATGAATCTCAAGTGGAACGTAGCTACAGACTTGGCTATCAACTCCCATATCATGGACGAACTGCCTGAAGGTGGTTGTATTCCTTCGAAGAAGGATACACCTTTTGAGAACTATCCTGTGGGACTCTCTGCGGAAGCTTACTACGACATGATAAAGAACGATGACCAGTTCAAGCCCAAAGATGGCGATGGTCAAGATGGCGATGGGCAGGGCGGTGAAGGTGGAGGTCAAGGCGACCCCTCTCAGGGCAATGGTCAAGGCCAAGGCTCTTCCTTGGAAGATTACAATCTTGATGACCATAGCGGCTGGGGAGAAGCAGATGAAGACACCAAAGCTATGGCCAAGGAGCGACTCAAAGATGCTATGGAGAAAGCCGCCAAAGATGCTAATAGCGGTCGTGGTTGGGGCACTGTATCCGCTTCTATCCGTAAACAAATCATGGACATGATAACACCGAAGGTGGACTGGAAGAAGGTATTGAGATACTTTATCAAGCAGTCCCAAAGAGCAGACAAGAGATCCACAGTTCGCAGACTGAATAAGCGATTCCCTTATATCCATGCAGGTAAGAAGGTGCGTCGTCAAGCTAAGATAGCTATCTCTATAGACCAATCAGGTTCTGTATCCGACACTATGTTAGCGGCCTTCTTTGCAGAGCTAAACGGCCTTGCTGCCTTTGCTACCTTCACTGTGATTCCCTTTGATACAGAGGTTGATGAATCCCTTGTCTATGAATGGAAGAAGGGACAAAGGAGAACTTGGGAACGTGTCAAGTGTGGTGGCACATGCTTTGATGCTCCTACAATCTATGTCAATAAACAAGGTTTTGATGGACACATCGTCTTGACTGATATGGAAGCTCCAAAGCCCAAACCCTCCAAGTGTCAACGAATATGGTTCACTGATGAGAATGGCAAGGCTAACCCATACTTTAAGACCAATGAGCGAATCATAGCTATCGACGTTAAAGGTGGCCATTGAGCCACCATAGATTTATTTTCAACTTTTTACTTGACAACTTTCACCAATCGGTTATATTACCTACACCAACCAAGGAGTAACCAATGAGTCTACCTGCAATACAACATGTTTATGTACTTAAAATCCGCTATAGCGGAGAAGAGGACGATGTTTATGTCTTTAATCTCTATGAAGATGCCTGTTACAAAGCCTTTGAATACTTTGAGATGCACATGAGCAGTAGTGATCCCGCACAAGATATAGACGAACTAGAAGAGTGGCTCTTTGAGTGTGACAAAGGCTACTTTCAAATCTTTTCAACCAACATACAATAGGAGTCAATCATGGACTACAAAATATACACAATAACATTTAACTCACCCAACTCAAAAGAGATAGCCTTGGATTTCCTCAGACTTGTGGACAGGCTTGACCGCTCTCTCCCACAGGAAGCCTATGTGCAAGGTGTGTCGCTCAAAGGATATGCAGTACACGTCCGAAGCCCCGAAACTATTGAGAATCTCAGAGAGATAGCAGTGAAGCATAACAATGACAAGTACACAGTAAACAACATCACCACAGATACTACTGCCCTACCCTAGTGGGGCACAAGGAGGTCAATATGAAATCTAGGCTATATAGGCACAAGCACACCAATAAGATATACATTGTTGAAAGCACCAAGCCTCATGGGTATATAACCTTACTATGTACCCACTTTCCATACAGCAGAACAAACATGCGGAAAGCACTGGTAAAAAAACAATATAAACCAATAACAATGGAGGATTCATGAAGAATCATACAATAAACAAAGTGACCTTGTGTACATATGACAAGAGCACAAACACACACACAAAGCGCAAAGTGCGCCTAGCCAAGATCACAGGCAAGTACACGTCATTCCATTACGGGGGTAAAGATGGAGAATAGGCAAGGAATAACAATCGATGCAGTGTTCGAAGCTCTGCTCTTCATAGAAGAGAACTGGGGTGACTGGGAAGGAGAGTTTGAGGAGTTCATGGCCAACGTCATCTATGATGAGAGAGTGACCACGCATGACGTAAAGCATCTTTTAGATGCTCTCTCCAAAGGAGAGCCAATAGATGGGCTTGAAGGACTTGTAGCTCAAAAGGTAGGAGCAAACTACAAAATAAACTACAAACCTGAATAGAGATGACGCAAGGGACAGTTTCAGAGTAGAAACATCTCTTGCAAAATCCATGCCAAACTTTATTAACATAACTGAAAACACCCTCTCAGCAAGCTCCCTTCGGGAGCTTGGGGTAAACGGACAAAAAGTGTCCGAAAAAGATTCATTTTTTATTTGACAAGTTGAATGAATCGGTTATATTACTAACATCAACTTGACAAGGAGATTTTGTTATGAGAGTTGGAAACCTAGTATTTTCCCTATGCCCTTTGATACACGGCACAAAGTCCGTAGGTATGATTACAGAACTCAAACCCACATCAATGACCAACGGCAAGCTCTTCATCGGTTGGGCTTGGGTCGTTTGGTCTGAAACTGGGGAGAGAATGAGAATCAGACTTGACAAACTAGTTTTAGCAGAAACGGACATTTTCTGTCCTTGACTTTTTTCACTCAATCGGATACATTACTAACATCAACCAACGGAGCACCAATGAACGACATTCAGAAGACAGTATTCAAAGCTATGCAAGACAGGGAAAGCAAAAGCTATCCCGCAAAACTAGCATACCTCATGAGAGCCATTGATCTTCTTCAAGAGGATATAGCAAATCTTTACATACAAGAGCATGTTGCACTTGACACAAGGAACATTACCCTTGCAGACCAACTACAAGCCCTTCAAGATCTCAAGTGGAAAAAAGTTTATGAGTTTGAGGTACGAATCTTTGAAGCCCTTAGATGGATCACACCAACCAGCGGAGAGCATCATGAATAAGCTACCATTAGAACTAGAGCCAAACTTTCAAGATGCGGAGCTTTACAAAGCCTTCTCAATGGCAATCATGCTTTTGGAAGGAGCAGACAGTGAAGAACTAAAGGTGTTAGCAGAACAGACCATTGAGTCACTAGTTATTACATGGACTCAAACTATCAACCCAACAGAGCATTAATAGAAGGCGATCTTGTGTGGTGGATAGATGATAATGAGCTATACATCTTGTTATACAAGGGACTTGCTATGGCTAGGATTTACAACATCAGGACACAAATAACCGCACAAGTTTTCATCTCAGACATACGCAAAGCACAAACGGACATTTATTGACCGCAAAATAAAATCTTTTTTCTTGACAAACTCAACCAATCGGTTATATTACTAACATCAACCAACGGAAAACACATGGATAACTTTACAGCAATAGGCATAGCAGAAGGCTTCGTAGAAGCAGAATCAGAAGAGCAAGCCATCGAAGCATGGCAACACCTTATCGATACAGGCATGGCATGGAGCTTGCAAGGTTGGTTCGGGAGAACCGCCAGTCAACTCATCGAAGATGGTTACTGCACACCACCAAATAAATAACATTTTTACTATTCACTACCTCCTTGTTGGTTTTCATCTCAATACATGAAAGCCACAGGCTTTGGACTGTGCCTGTGTGACAAAACAGTCCACCATTTTACAATCGGACATTTTATGTCCTTGACTTTTCAACCCTACCACGATACATTACTACCATACCCCCAACCACTGGAGATGCCAATGAGCATGAATAACAAACGCACAGAGATACTTACCCACACAATAGACCGCATTAGAGAGATGCGTGACTACAATGCAGACCTTTTAGATGACAAAGATCAGTGTGACCTTCACAGTGTGATCTTCAATGAATCCCATTATATTATTGGATACTTTCAAGGCAAAGAATGGCTTGGAGAGGACACCTTCGAAGCCCTTGGAATGATACAAGAGTATGAGCAGTCCAACTTTGGAGAGACTACAACGGACTTGTCTAGCTCTGAGGCAGTCGCCAACATGTTAGCCTACATTCTAGGCGAAGAGGCTATGGAGGAAGCTATCGACACCATCAAATCAGAGAGAGAAGATGTGGTTGAAAATGCCTTTGATGACTTGATGCTTCGTGTAGATGAAGAGGAGTTTGAGTTTGCAGCGGCTTTAGAGTCCATTCAAATCGCCTACACCCTCTCAAGTATTGAAAGAGAGGAGCTAGAAAATCGTTATGATGAGCTAAATGAATAACGGACATTTTTTGTCCTTGACTTTTCAGCCCTACTACGATACATTACTACTACCAACCAACGGAGAACGTATGAATGACATTCAAGAGAGAGTCTATAGTCTTATTGATAAATGGGAGAAAGGCGACATTGTTTTGAGCCTAGAGGAGGCAAGCCCCATTATAGAGATGCAGCACCTACACTCAGACGTGTATTCCCTACTCAATAAAGAATACAGAGCTGTTTCCGAACACAACCTACAGGAGGCTATCAAACTTTCAGCCCAACGCAGGAGCATCATGATAAGAATCGTTGTTCTTGAAACAACTATAAATAGAAACCTACCAATGGAGAATCAATGAATGACATTATAGAACAGGTCGAAGCATGTACAGACCTGATAGAACTTAATGAGATATGGGAAAAGTATGAGCATATCAATGAAATACGCAAAGCAATCCTCATTAAAACCACACAAATCCTTTCAAACCTTGATTAGCACACAACCAACGGAGAACACCATGAACAAGTTCCAATCAATCCTAGCCCTTATCGTCCTTGTAGCCTTTATCAAAGGACTATTCGCTCTCTCAAACCCTCAGAAGCCCACAGGCACTGTAACAATCGTGCATGAAGATGTTGAAATCGTCTATGTACAAGATGATAGCCTTGTTTTGAGAGCAGAGAGATAGGAAGGACATTTTCTGTCCTCAAAATAAAATCTTTTTTCTTGACAAACTCAATCAATCGGTTATATTACTAACACCTTCTCAACACCGGAGTATAAATGAGAACCAACATCAACCTAGTTAAGAGCCTAGCCAAAGAACCAGTCAAGCTTTACGGTCACGTATTTACCAAGGGAGAGCCTATCATATATAGCCACAGGCATTGTGTTCGTGGTCAATGGCCAACCTTCGAAGATGCTAATGGAGTCTACATATCCCACAGAAGCTTCTCAAGGTGGCACAATGGCATTGAGCACCACAACTGCTCTCATCTCATCACCATCATCAATAAAGATGGCAAACGGGATACTGTAAGCTGGATTAAACCTATATCGGACAAATAATGTCCACAAAATATAAACTTTTTCTTGACATCTTCTGAGAACAGGTTATATTATTATATGTTCTGATGGAGATCACCATGAACCTTTTGATTTTACTTTTCACTCTTCTTACTTTCAACCTTCCCCTTCCTTTGGAGTTCCTTATGAACCACGACCTTTCCTCTATCGCCAAGACACATAGCATCACTGTTATCGGTGCAACCCCTTCTCTTGACGAAGAATGGAATAGCACTTTCCACATCTCAACCAATCGTAAGATCGCATGGAAAGCTTTTACTGAGAGCGAATACTATCAGAGCCTTCTTCAAGAGGAACGTGCATTGGGTAGCTATGCTATTACAGAATGCCTTGGTGACTATGTTGAGAACGGATACAAGCTTCATCGGACATGTCGTGGAGATTACATCTTTGTATCACGTTTCCCAAAGCAACCAATCATTCTTTATACACAGAGAGAATACAAGCTCACCAAACCTCAAGCCCCAAGAGTCATGAAATGCACAGAGTCTTCCTGTGACTATGGCACAATCGCCCATAACGGTAGCTATTACCCTTGCGGCACATGCCTTGACATATCGGACTATAAGAAGGCTCTCAACATCTATAACAAGC
>Ga0208159_1000758_pt1 | contig 12586 bp, 13 predicted proteins | sample 9_EtaG_FD_184082 | JGI IMG/M metagenome (GOLD analysis project Ga0208159, IMG submission 184082) | Marine viral communities from the Subarctic Pacific Ocean - 9_ETSP_OMZ_AT15188 metaG (SPAdes) (version 2) | ecosystem: Environmental > Aquatic > Marine > Oceanic | place: Pacific Ocean | collected... | reverse complement strand
TGAGAACTTTTTTTGTCAGCATTGACAGGACTGACAACTCTCCATAATTTTGATAACAAAACACACCTTGAGGGCAATTGGTTCACCACTTACTCATGGCATCCCACGCTCTACCTACACAGCCTACCTCCAATTGGCTACAATTCGTGGTGAACCACCCAATTTGACCGAACTGTTTTTTTGTTTGGTGTCTTTACACACGAACATGGCGGGCATCAGCATTTTTGAGGTTGGCCCCCGTGATGGGATCCAAAATCTCAAGCATGAGGTAAAATCCGCCGAAAAAATTGAATTGGTGAAATTGCTTGAGGATGCTGGGCTTAGGGACATAGAGGTGACATCATTCGTGCATCCGAAGCGAGTTCCGAATATGGCTGACGCCGAAGAGGTTTTCACTGCTGTTAGGCTCAATAGTTCATATACTGTCAAGCATTCAGTGTTAGTGCCCAACAAGCGTGGGATTGACCGTGCTAAAGCGGTTGGAGCCACGCATTTCAACATTTTCTTCTCCCCGAACAGCGATTTCAACCAACAGAACTACGGGTTGACGCTGGAACAGATCATCGCAGGGTATGATGAAGCCCTTGAGGGAGTCCCGACCTCCAATGTCCGTGTGTATATTTCAATGGCCTTTGGTGGTTGCATAGAGGAACTGTATGAAGCAATTGAAACCGGATTGCGATTCGGGGACAAAATCGTGTTATGCGACACGGAGGGCGATGCAACGCCCTTTGACATCGCTCTCGCAATTGATATAGCCCATGATTTGACACGAAACATAGCCATGCACCTGCATGTTGGTCGGCATCTATGGTTGAACATTGAAACCGCATACCTTCACGGGGTGCGTGAGTTTGATGCGAGCATTGGCGGATTGGGCGGTTGCCCGTTCATGCCAAAGGCTGGCGGCAATTTGGCGACCGAAGACCTCGTTCAATGGGCGGAGGAAAGAAACATCCCTTGTGCCGTTTGTGCCGAAACACTGAAACCTGCTGTTGAATTGGCAAACCGCATAAAGAACCCGACTTTGCGGATCGCGCTCACCAATAAGGTGCGAGAAACGAAGGGGCGGTTTATGCGGGCGGTGAAGAGATGAGCGCATTTGAAAAAGCCTTCTCACTTCTCAAGGGCTTAGGCCGTGATATTGGGGCCGATGGGACACCGTGCCCCCAATGTGGGGAAAAATATGATGTTGACGGCGACGACTGGAACGAAGTCGTTGGCTACATGGGCGAAACCAAGACTGGCTTAGGCTCATACGCATGTTTCAATTGCGACATTGATTTCAAAGGCCCAAAGGGCACAGGAGAGTTCATTGAGCAAAACCCCGAAAATTGGCAAGTCGGCCAAACCGAAGGTATGGATTTTGTCATATCACCCATGATGTCAAGTGAGGACACGAACATTATGGATGCTCTCGGCTCTTTCATGTCGGATAGATCGGTTCCCGCCTTAGACGAAGCCAAACGAGCGTTCCTTGACGACTATTTGCAGAACTTTTCCTATGATTCACCGCAAAATGCACGCTTGAAAGAGCAAATAACAAATGCAATCATGGCTATGAACCTTGATGAGTTCACAGTGGAGATGGAAAGAAAGGCCAATACTCCGCATAGATTTGATGGACAATTCCCTCCCGTCTTTGAAATTAGGCGGGCAGGTAAAGCCGCATTGGATATTTTGAATCGCATGGGCGGAATGGACGAGGGGATGGCATGAGCGCATTCGATCAAGCCTTTGCCCTTCTAAAAATGCCCATTGACTGGGACACGGTGACTGAACCTGTTTGGACTCAAGCGACCCGAAAATTACCACGAAGTGCAGTTCTTAGGGATTGGAAAGAGGGTGATCCGGATTATCCCGAAATTGAAGTGCCGGTTGAGAACAATATAGAAGGTGAGGCGTCAGCCCAGTGGATTCACCCCAAAACCGGAGAACGCTACAATATCCGCATGGATAAGTGGCAAAACAAGACTTTGGTTCCCGATGATGAGGATTTAGCAAGGAACCCCGAAGCCCTCCCCTATTCTCGTTTAAGCGGCTCAATGACCGTGACGAAACCTATGGAGGAAGAAAGAGCCAATGCTCTCGCCGAAGCGATGGGTGTTGGGCGAGAATACTTGGCCGAAAGCGAAGAAGACCAAGAACGGTGGGGCGGTTTGGATTTTTACAACGCTGTTGATCCGTTTGGGGAAAAAGGCGACTATAACATCACATCCGACGAACGGGTGGTGCCGATGCCCGACATTGACAGGACTTTGTTTGGGCTTGGTTTAGGAACGGACATGTATGATTTGTTGCATCACTGGGGAATGCGGTTGAAGCCCGACGATAACCAGTCCCGTTTTGCACGCCGACTGTGGGCGAGGAATCAAGGGTATGACCGTGATACTGCCGACATGATGGCGACAGGCATTCCTAAGAGCAGTTCACCGTATCAATCCCTTCTTCGTGAAGCGGTGAGGCGTGTTCGTGCGGCTGGTTTGCATCCATCATTGGATTTTGACCCAACCATGCCAACCGGAGTGGTTGGCTTGCTCAACATTTGGGATGCGATGGGCTATGAAGAAGGAACTGAAATCAAGAACTGGTTGAACGATGCAGTGCGTCGTAAAGGACTCGCCCCATTTGCCGAAAACCGACCGTTCTTGCCACCCGACCCAGCGATGGAAATGTATGATAAATACGAATGGGAAAGGCCGAATTGGACTTGGAGGGGTCATAATGAGCGCAATTGACATCGCATGGGATTTACTCAAGACCGATATGCGGTTGCCGACACCTTTGGATCGCCCACAATTTACAGACGCACACGCCAATTTAGCATTTAGAGGTTCTCGCATTCCCGATTTTAGGGCTTTTGATGCAGGGAATAACCAAGATGTTCCCGATGAACAATTCATGGAGAGTGTCATTCACGAATTACAACGAAGAAAGGGTGAGCGCATGGACAATCCCCCTGTGATTGATTATGAAATGGGCGACTTTGGTGAAAATATGAAAGACGGTATAGAGGATAAGTCCTTTCGTTATGGAAGCGATGAGCCAAGAATGTTCAAACCTCAATCCCAAATGGGAACAGAAGTGCTTATGGGAGAATTGGAGAGGGCTTCGTTAATCAACGCATTAAACGAAGCGGGGATATTTGACACCCAATCACTTGGAAATATAGTCGATCAAGCGTTTCAATATATGGATGCGGGGATAGCACCGTATTCCCATCAAGGAAGAAGGATGGATAACGACAAAGGAGAATACATGGTTAGGGGGACACCACCATGACCGCCTTCGCCACCGCTTGGGCTTTGATGAAAATGCCTATTGTTCCTAATTCAGCAAGAGATATGCGGAGGCAAGGAGAAGACGGTGTTTTCACTGCTTTATTTGAAGACCCCAAAAGTGGTGAGCAATTACCTATGAGGGCTGAATACAAAGAATCCGATTATGATCCTCAAAGAGATGAATTATACGCTCAAATTGGAGAAGGAGAAAATAGAGCAACAAGTGACCCTAATGTTGGTGCTGGAAGTCCCGCCCGTTCTTATGTGGGATTCAAAACAGCGTGGGGTGATGAAGAAGAAATTGAGGCATTAGAGGACTCTTTGAGTGCTGGTGAAGATTTGCCGATGATGGCTCGCCAATTAACAACCAAAAAACCTTACCAAAGAAGGGGTTATGCAACGGCATTGTATGAATTAGCGGCACTTGCCGCTAAAAATAAAAACCGAAGAATCGTGCCTTCATTTGATCAAACCAATTATGGGAAATTGTTTTGGGGCGAGAAGAAGACATGGCCTGTGAGGGATGATTTATGACCGCATTTGACACCGCTTGGGAATTGGTGAAAGCACCAATACGAGGAACACAGGACAAATACTACGATCAAGCCATGCAAGAAGGCGTGATACCTGCAAGGCAGGTTGAAAAGGATCGTAAAGGGGTTTGGGCGAGCGATTCTATGGCTACGGCTCTCGCTTATGCTCTCGGTGCGGCAAAACCCGATGAAGCCCCCTTAGTCCACTATTTACCACGAAGCATAGAAGGTGTGGGTGATTATGACGAATATGCGGGTTATGGCTATTATCCGTTTGATATTCCCGCCGAACATTCACAGGAGATATGGAGAGGGCAACCCTATGCGGATTGGGAAAAGGAAATGAAAGACAAGTATTATGCCGCTATGGATGCTGACGATTTACCTTTGCCTAAACAACCAACAAGGCATAGATGGAGAGCCGCTATGACTCCATTAGCAAATGAAGCACTTGAGAGGTGGAAGAATGACCGCCTTTGACACCGCATGGGGACTCATCAAGGCTCCCTTTGAGATTAACCACCCCAACGAGGGTAAAATAAAGACGATTGAGCGTGCGCCGTTGTATTCCGGTGGCGACCGCATCCATGACGATTTCAAATACTGGACGGAGGATATAGACGAAGCACTGGCCTATGCGCTGTATGGTTCGGCAGTTCCCAATGTTGAAATTAGCGATTTGAACGACGACATCCCAATGCGTGAAACATACCCAGCAATCAAAGTCATGGAGAACCCGCCGGACGAATATATTCCGTTGATGCAAGATCCGCAATCACAGGGCTACATGGACGACTTTGATGAAATGGGCGGTGAGTTCATGGATGAAGACGAACTCTATGCTTGGATTGCCTCAATGTTGCCCGACTACGATTTGCCACCAAATGAGGAAAAGGCGGCTTGGAAACAATGGTCTTACAATGATGAGGGGGATGAAGTCGCCCCAAGAATGGTTCAACCAATCAACCCACTTGGGACTACTGGCTGGCACCACACCGATGCGGCAAGGGACGAACACATGGCTGGGGCGTTGAACCGATTGCGCGATCAAATGTCCGGTCGTATTGCTTTGCCCGATGATGTGCTGTATCGTGTTGAAACAGCGGAAACAGATCGGTTGAAACACATGGACTTTGACGGAATGTTGGAGAATTGGGACTTTTTTGATGAAAGGGAAAAGGACTTCATAAGGAGGACAAAACCCCATTTCATTCACTCTATGGGGCGACGGGGCATGGTGCTTTGATTATGCAAGGCGACTCGGTGGGTGTTCTATTGCTAAAAGGGGTGGGTGCCATGCTCTTAATCCCAATTCTTATCATACTGCTCCCCTTAGCGTGGCTGTATTCGGTGGTGATGGAGTGACGAGCAAAAGTTCCTTTGAACAAGCGTTTTCACTGCTGAAAATGCCCTTTGTTCCCGGTTCAGTGCGCCCTTTAGAGGGTGAGTTCATGGAGGGCGACGACGACCACGCACCAGCGCAAAAGTTCGTAGGCGACTTCTATGACCCCATAGACGACCGAACTCTCCCTATCAACATTGAACCAGCAAGGGATTGGATAGGAGAAGAGGACAAGGGGTGGTGGGGGAAAAAGCACAAGACTATGGATCGCATGGACGCCGCTGTCATTCCTATGGACATGATTGACGAAGACCGTGAAAGTGAAATGCAGTTCGGTATGCCTCAAAAGAACCCCTTTGCCGCTATTATTGACAACAAAATTGAACGGCTTTATGTTCCCACTGACTTGCGAAGAAGGCAAATGGGGCAAGGACTTTTGGATGCTTTACAAGAATACCGTGAGAATCACGCTCCTACAAGGAGAGGGCACATAAGACCAGCCCGTGAAAACACAGGCGACATGCTTGGGCTTTTGGCAAGTCGTGGTTTATTCCCCCGTGGTTTAGCACGAATACCCAAAGAACAGAACTTTAACGACCCCAACACCCAATACATGCACAGTGAATGGGAGGGCAGTGATAGGTGGAAAAAAGCCGAAGAAGTTCAAAGAGTCCCTAAACATAAGTGGGAAAAACGCTGGAATGCGGCAGGAAAGCAATTCGCAAGAGAACAGGAGGAAATGTGATGAGCGCATTTAACCGAGCGTTCACCGTGCTGAAAGAAAGACGGTTTCCTATTTTCCGTTCTAAACATCACGGGAATTGTAAAGTGTGCGGAACATTCATCACCGCTGGCACAGAAGTGGAATACAACACCATTCTCGGCGGAATCCAATGCCCGTTTGATTGCGGGAGGGCTTACATTGTCTAAGGCGTTCAATCAAGCCTTTGCTTTGATAAAAGCACCCCTGTATTATCCCGATGAGGACTGGGGTGACATGGGCGACTCCGACTACGACGGCCCATCACCACGGGAAATGTTGAACTTCCCCGATTACATGTCAGATCTGATGGCACCAGCAGGATTTTCCGATGTTTCGTGGCAATCCGGCGACGGGATGGCAAGAGGTGTTGCTCAATTGAACTTTGACACAGGGCAGGTAAATGTTCACCACTTTGAGGTCGCAACCCCTGTGAGGAACAGTGGGCTTGGTGAATCATACCTCCGTGAGATGATTGCGGAACTTGAAATGGAAATGGCCGGCCAAACTGAACTTGGGCAATTTCATGCTCATGCTACAAAGGTTGAACCCAAAAAGGCTGGCTTTTGGGATAAAATGGTTGATCGTGGGGCAATATCCAGTGCTTCGTCACGAACGAACCCCCGTATCACCGCTGACGGCAAACATTTCGCTCCTAAAATCAGCAGTGACAAATTACAGCCGTGGAACTGGTTGGGCGAAGACGACATCTAACCTTGTCGTGGGCCAGCCTTGCGTGATGAAATGACATCATCAATGCGGAGAATCATGGTTGCTGTTTCAACAGCCGACTTCAATGCCTGTGCAACGACACGCTTTGGCTCATACACACCGGCTTCACCCATGTGCATGACACCGCCTGTGTTCACATTGACACCGTGATGGTGGTTTCCTTCGGCGTGCGCCTTGCGTAGTGCCATCATTTCATCAACAGGATCAAGACCGCCGTTTTCAGCAAGTGTTCGTGGAATGACTTCAAGTGCTTGTGAGAAAGCCTCCAAAGCCATACGGTCACGGCCACCAATAGTGAGGGCATGATTGGCGAGATCCCTGCTCAAAGAAGCATAGATTGACCCACCACCAGTGAGAACTTGTCCGTCTTCGTAAGCAACAGCCACTACACCGACCGCATCGTCAAACGCTCGTTCAATTTCTTCAACGAATGGTGCCGTCCCGCCTCGGAGAAGCAGGGTGACAGCCGAAGAGTTCGGTGTGGAGAAGAAAGACATTGGCAATTCGCCCACTTTCTTTTCAGTGAGGTTTTCACAGGAGCCAAGAGCGTCTTCAACATCCTCAAGGTTGTTGATGATACCCGCACCCGTAGCACGGGAAAGTGCCTCCATGTCGGAACGCTTGACCTTTTCAAGAGCAAAAACCCCAGCCTTTGACAGATAATGCTTGGCAAGGTCGTCAATTCCCTTTTGACAAACGACAATGGTTGCACCACTGTCAACAATCGCCTTGACAAGTTCACGAATGTAGCCTTCTTCTTGCTCTAAGAAAGCAGTGATTTGGTTTGGATCAGTGATTTGAATGTTGGCGTCCATTTCAGTGGACTTGACTTCAAGTGGGAAATCAATAAGAAGCACCTTTCCGTTGGAAACACTCGCTGGCATAGCACTGTGCGCTCGCTCTTTGTCAACGATAATGCCACTGATGAGTTCACTGTCATGTGCGTCGCCGCCCACGGCCTTCACCACATTGATTTGGGTTAAGTCAACAACACCGTCTTGAGAAAGTGCCTCCACTGCGTCAACACAGATGTTGCCGAGATGTTCCTTGATGGACGCTGACGACTTGCCAGTGAGCGAGGTTGTTGCGATATTCAACAGCAGATCTTTGCTGTCTTGGGTATATTCCTCCAATTTACCTGCAATAAAATGTCCCCCATCACGGAATGCCGAGCAAATGATGGTCGGGTGAATGTTTTGGGTGATGAGTTCTTCGGACTTCTTGAGAAGTTCGCCGGAAAGCACGACCGCACTGGTTGTCCCATCGTAGCATTCTTGCTCTTGGGTTTTTGCGACTTCAATAATCATTTTAGCCGCAGGGTGATCGATGTCCATTTCACCGAGGATGGTTGCTCCGTCGTTGGTGATGATAACATCCCCGCCTTCGTCAACAAGCATTTTATCCATGCCTTTCGGCCCAAGAGTGCTTCGCACCGCATCAGCAACCGCTTTGGCGGCGGCGATGTTGTTTGACTGTGCCACTCGTCCGTGGCTTCGCTCGGTTCCTTCTTTGAGGATAAAGATTGGTTGCTGTCCGTTTTGCATCATGTTGCTCAACCACTGCTCATCACCAATGGCTTATCAATGTTGTGAGGATTAACAGCCTTGACATAAAAACAAACGGGTTCGGGGTGCTTTCATCGGCAGTTATTTGAAACCCGCTTTACATAGCCCACACATGCCGAGTTTTGGGGGAGGTCTTACGCCGCCGAACGGCGGGCCTCGCCTTCGGCTTCAACCCTTTACTGGCAACGCCAACGAATACGGCGATATTGAAGTCCAAGAGGAAATCCCCGAAGAAGTCCAAATAGACGAAGGCGACGAATGTTGCGAAGAAGCAAGAATGCAATTCCGTGAGGCGTTAAGACAGCGTTTTGGGCAAGCCTCATGGGACGATATTGATGTAATCGTTGGAGGTTCGTGTGAGGAATTACAACGAGAATTAGACGACTGGATTCAACAGGATTGGAGCAAAAAGCGGTATGGTTCGCAGATGACTGACGCCACTTTGCAGGACGCTATGGTGCGAATACGGAATAATTGGGACGCTTGCTCGTCTAAATCACACGGTGGCGACATGGGCTTCTATGCCTCCGCCGAAGCACTTGAAGAAGGTTGGAGTCATATAGCGAAAAACGAACCTTCACTGCGTGAACGAATCAATGACATTCTTTTGCCCGACGACGACACTATCCCCGATGTAGCAACCCTCCAAACCGACATGGGCAACGACCCGTGCTGTGGAGAAGCAAGGGAATTGTGGCGTGATGGCTTGATTGAGGGCTGGGGCGATAGCCACTATACAAATGATCCCGAAGGCGGTCAAGCAATTTTAGAATACTATGACGCTATGTCCTGTGAAGAGTTCCGCCAATCCTTAGAAAGCAGGTTTGATGCACAGGGCTACGCCGCCTTGCATGGGAGGCGGAGCCTAACAAGGTCGGGTATGAACCCAAATAGTCCACGATCCAATCATTCGTGGGAGGATTTTCTCGCAAACCGTGTCATGGATGCGTGGGACAAATGTGCCGAAGCACGCATACCCCCAACACCCGAAGGTGACATGGGGGGTGAGGATATGGGCTTCTATGCCTCCGCTGATCCGTTTGAGGCCGCATGGGACATCCTGCAAAAGCAAATCGGGCGTGAGGACTTTCGCTATCAAATGGCCGTTCAGCCCCACATGATGTCAAATAAGTTCGGCAACATGCCTCCCGAATTGGGATTAAGAACCTCCGGTAAATTACCAATCAAAGAAGCCATCCGACACCTTGAGAACTCTCAAAGCATTGAGGACTTCGCACGCACGAAGGGCTGGGAAAGTGCCGAAGATGTTGGATTGAGAATGGAGGACTTTGACGATGAATGGGAGTTCTATGAACGAGCCGCTGAAATGGGTGTGGGCTACGACCCGTTAGACCATTTGAGCAACGAATACATGTATTTCCGCCCTCATCACGCTCAACAAATGGCCGCACGGGGGAGAGGTGGCGGATTAAGCGATGCCGAAATCCTTCGTGTCAACATGGAGGGTATGGGGCACCCCAACGAATGGAGAGAAGCATTCCCGCCTGTGGCAAGGGAAGCCATGCTTGGGGCACTTGATACAAGGCTTGAGGCTGGTGCAACAACAGCACCAGTGTCCACTGGTTCAATAAGTGCGATGGGTCAAGGCCCGATGATCGATGTCAACCCTGCGTTTGCAGGAATGGGGCTGGGGTATTCAACCCTCGCCTCCCTCTTAGAAAATACTGGGAGGCTTCAAGAAAATTATATGAGTCCGGGTGGACTTGCTACACTACAAGGTCTTGGTCGCAAATTAGACGAGGCGGGTATTGGGCATAAATTGTCTATTGCGCCAAGTGTGCAAAGACCAGTGATGGACGCCCAGCAACAATTGAATAATTGGCAAGAAAGCGACGCTCGCTATCCCCATCAAGGGGCTGTTCAAATGTCAATAAACGACGGAACGCAATTGACACATCAAGGAACACCGGACAAAATAGGTTATATCACACATTCAATCAATCAGCAATTGGACAATGAACAGCCCTCAACGGTTGAAGAACTGAAAGCCATGCTTGAAGCGTCAAAGCGTGAACGGAGAATTATGGGGGGTATGCCGCCGTCAATGAACAGGTTCCCAGCATTTTCGGCACCTTCATGGCAAGATCGCATATCATGGGGTGAATGAATGACTCCCATTGAGGTTGCTTTCAGCCTATTGAAAAACGACGACTTAGACGACATACCCGCTGAAAACAAAGGCGGAGATTGCTATTACAATTCATTCAATTACATGTGCGCCAATCCTAATCACACGCTTGTCCATGCTCAAGTGACTCCACTCATGGGGCCGCTGGCTGGTCGCCCCTACGGGCACGCATTCACCACTTTCATGGGTGAAGACGGCAGGAAAATGGTTCACGACCCCAGTGCCGATGGAGGCAAAGGAATGACAATACCTGCCGATGTCTATTATGGGTTAGGGCAAATCAGTGCCCCAAACATGATTGAATACACCCATGAACAAATGCTTCAACAAATCCAAGACACCATGCACGCAGGGCCGTGGGATCCAATAACTGAACAGTGGATGCACAGTTCCGACGAAGACCGTCAACGAAGAAAAGAAATGGAGGGCGAAGTCCTTGATGATGGCGACGATTGGGACGATGACGACGACATTATCCAAAACGCACTTGACCCTATGTCAATCAATCCTTTGCTACAAACCGCCGAGGGTATGATGAATCAAGGGGTGACTCAAGACATGTCCCAAGCCTTTCAAGACCAAGAAGGTCGTTTCGTCATTCAACCGGAATTAAGGCTTGACCCTATCACCGCCGCTAAGGTATTCCGTGCTAATCCCGGCTATGGGCACCCGCAAGCGACAAAGGACTTTTTAAGCCAACAGGGGGCAACATACACCGACAGAATACCCCAACCAATGGATATGGTGCCACCACACGGCATTCTTTCGGGCAGGAAGCCCACTGAATGGCAAGACTTGACAATCCGTCCTTTGTTCGGGCAAATGAAAAATATACCGGGCAAAGGGAATGAAACATACCGAATCCCCAGCCAAACAAGAGAAATCGCTATGGGTCAGCGTGGTCGTTTAAGAGGCGGCGATTTAGAAGTGCAACGCCCATATTTTGGTGATCGGGTTTGGCCTCACACGAAAGGACTTGAAGGAATGGGTTGGTTTGCACGACCCGATTCAGCGGGTCAATTAACATGGATTGAAGGCATGGAACATGTGGCACCCTTGAACAAACCACTGGTGGAGGATTTGGTTATTGATCCCGCTTATCGTCGTCAAGGTTTAGGCACAGACTTGGTTGACACATTCCGATATTCTCTCCCCGCACTTTTCCCCAAAGCACCCGACTTAGGACGAAGTATGGCTGAAACCTATTCAGCCCGTGATTTTTGGGACAATTATTTTCAAGCAAGGTGGGGAGTAAATGACGAGCGTGTTCCTTTAGGAGTGACTGATGCTCAATTTCAACCAATGTTTTCCCGTGAACCAGTGAAATTAAGACAAGGCCAGCGAATCCCTCCGATGGAAGGAGGGGTAGTGGACACAGGCCCACCGGGAATACCAATGCTTGAGATGATACCGGGAGGCTCCAACACTCCCGACATGGGCACGCCGAGAGATCTCCCACCTTTGCCGCCGGAAAACCGATTCGTGCAAGCACTCCAAAAACCTAATGCCCTACTTGCCACCCTGCAAAATCAGCAGGAGCCACTTTCATGGTCGGATCGGATGAATCGCCGAACCGCCAAACTGGTGGATAGGGGAAGCCGACGCTTCGCTGATTTGTCGCAAAATTACCCGTGGATGGAGTGAGAAAAATGGTTGGGCCTTTTGACATCGCAGGTTTGAAAGCCTCTTCCGATTGGATGCGAGGCAAAGCCATACCCAGTTATGTTAAACATCCCGGAAACAAAAACAAACCCCATTACAATACTCTCGGTCGCTATGCCGCCCAACAAGCAGGAACCACTGGTATTCAAGACCCTGCAAGTGGGCCGGGTGGCTTTATTCAAGGCATTTTGCCCGAAGGGACGAGTCAAATGAACGAATGGGATGTTGGCCTCCATAACTTAACACAGCAGGTGAAGCAAGGTGGTTTCACTGTCCCATTTGACGAAGGGCCGATGGACAAACAGCGTTGGATGGACGACATACGAGGAACCACCATTTCGCAAATCAATTTAGGGAACTTGCCCAATCAAGGCTCATTAAACGCTACTCTCCACCGTTTGCGACAAGGCTTGGACTGGAAAGACATGACCGCCGAAGAAAAGGTTGCTTTTGCGAGGATTTACTACAAAAACAAGAAAACTGGTCGGCAAGGAGGCGTCCGAGCCATAACAGGCTACAACAACAACACTGCTGGTTCACTTCGTCCTTTCAATGTGGGACA
>Ga0208159_1000757_pt1 | contig 12589 bp, 24 predicted proteins | sample 9_EtaG_FD_184082 | JGI IMG/M metagenome (GOLD analysis project Ga0208159, IMG submission 184082) | Marine viral communities from the Subarctic Pacific Ocean - 9_ETSP_OMZ_AT15188 metaG (SPAdes) (version 2) | ecosystem: Environmental > Aquatic > Marine > Oceanic | place: Pacific Ocean | collected... | reverse complement strand
AATAGAGTCGTCAGAACCATCAACTGCAATATTTGAGCTTTCAAAGATTTGAATACCAGCAATATTACCTACAAAACCACTTCTCATAGCTTCGTTTGATAAGTCTGTATCTCTACCAACAAATGTATTTGTTAAAGATTTTTTAACATTAAAAATTTGTTTAGGGTGAAACACTCCGTAGTATGGTCCGGGTGCTTTGTTAGTTTTTAGTTCAGCCGCACATTCAAATAAATCTTGAACAGTTAGCTCAGCACCAGCTCCCGGTCCTTTCTGTGTTGAAAAACCTGAGAATAGAGCCGCAAGGTCAGTATCAATTTTTGTTGCAATAGCCTCACCGAATAATTTACCGATATCTGCCGCAACATTTCTTGGTGCTGAATTTCTTGCTAGGTCTGTTAATGTAGTCATAATTCCAATTTCTGATGCTGTTATAGTTACAGAACTTGGATTAATTGCTGTATTACTTAGGTCTGTTGCTTCATTTACAGCGGCCGCCGATACATTGGCATAAATCGGTACTTCTACAGATTTTCCACCACCAGCGATTGTGTAATTACGCACTAGACCACGCATGATTGATTGCTCTTGAGCAACAAACAATGCTTCAGCTACGATTTCGGTATACAGTTCCGATATCGTGCTACTTGTCGTTTCGTTAGCCATAATAATCTCCTATTAGCTTTTTGTTAAATTTATGACTGTGGGTTCTCTATCCCTAACCTTTTTATATTCAGCATATTGCTTTCTATCTTCAGGCTTTGTCATATCTAAGTCCGCAAGATTAAATGGCTTTGCGTCTACCTTACCCAGATTTGCCTTACTTCCTGACCCTGATGGGGTTGCTGTTTGGAAGTGTGGGTTTTCTGTAATGAAGTCCTTTACATATTCGTCAATACTTTTCAGGTCTCCGTCTTTGTTATACATTGGCTGATTATTTTCTGCAAGTATTTCTACTTTTCCATCATCAGTTAATTTAACTTTACCTTTTAACAAATCTTTTACCTGTTCAGGATTGATTGCTTGATTTTTAGATGCGGCTGTTACTAATGCACCATCAACTTTTACTTTTTCAATTTCAGATCTTAAACCAGCTATCTCTTTATTAGATTTTTCAGCTTGTTCTTTTAATATCTTTTCAAACTCACCTCTAGCCTTTTGATCTTCCATTTGTTTATTTTCTTTTTCTTCTAATAGTTTTCTAGCTTGTTCAGGGTCAATACCTGAATACATCTTTTCGTATTTAGATTTTTCTCTAGCTAATCTTCTCTCAACTATTTTATCAACTTCAGCTTGTGATACCATTGGTTCTTTTTCTTCTACTGTAGTCTCAACATTATTTTCAACAGGTTGTTGTTCCTGTTCCGTTTTTTGCTCGTCAGCCATATTAGTCTCCTTTTTGCTTAAGATTTATATTATTTATCTTCTTCTTCAAGAAAATTATCATTACCTTCTTTATCTACAAGTTTTGGTATTTTTAAATACAATGACTCTAATAACCAACCCATTTCATAATCTTCACTTAAAGGTATTAACCTAGATAATTCTTTTATTCGTAAATAATCTTTTACTGTTAATTCCTCATTTTGACTTAGTTTAAAAGCCTCTTTAAATTCCTTTGACATTTTCTATATTCTCCTTAAAAAATTTAATCCATTCTGGGTCTACTAGGTCTTTTTTATCCATATGAAATAAAGCAAAGTTTTCACAAAACCATTCTTTTGAATTTACATCAGAATATAAAGATGCACCTTTTCTTTTAAAATATGGAATTCTTATTAAATCTTTTTCAAGTTTTGGGTTTCTATATTCTTTAAAATTTTTAACAAACATTTGCTGGTGTAAATGGTGACCAAATTCGTGATATAAAGTTGCCCTTGTTCTATCTAATGGGTCATCAAAATATTGCTCAACAGTAAATGGTCTTTTTGATTTATCATCTCCAAATTTCCATTTAGAAGTAGTCCTTGTATTTCTCTCAGATTTTAACCTTATATGTTTTATATTAAGACCTAAAACTCCATCACCCATATTTGCAACAACTCTATCCCCACCTACTTTTTTTATACCTCTGATAGATTGAATATTATATTTTTTTGCTAAATCATTTAGTTCTTCAACAACTAAATTAATTGCCGCATAATCTTCATTTGAATATTCAAATGTTTCTTTTCCATATCTTCTTGAATTTCTATTCTCAATCTTTGTAATTTTAGTTTTTCCATAATCATCAATTTTACTACCTTTAAAAATTCTAGCTGGTTCTTTTGTAATTGGATTAATTACATATCTTTTGTCATTAGCATTTTTGGTAAATGTATCATCTAACTTAGCAATTAAGGTAGTATATCCTATGCCTTGTAATTGATTTGCTTTTATTCTTCCTGTTTGTCTTGGAATAGTAGGAACTTGTATAGGTGTATCTTGAGGTTCTTCAGCATCAAAGAACTCATCAGCAACAGGCAACCAAGTATGTCTGCATCTATATCCACCTCTAACAGTAAATGGGTCTCCTTCAGATTTACCAGCCCAAGAAGATTGCCAAATACTTCTAATTTGCTCTTCAGTATAAACTTTGTTTAAATGGGTAACACAATGAGGTCTTGAGTCTCCTACTAAAGTCCCTGTATATTTAAACTTATTAAGTCCAGCCTCTTTAGATTTATAAACTGTAAACTGACCATCAAACTGCATTACTGAGTCATGTGCAATCTGTGACGCATAGGTACTCATTGGTCTACCTCTTCTATCAACTTCACCTGTAATTAAGCCTCTCAAGTCTTTAACCATATCATTAAAAGGCTTACCAGCTATTGCGTTCTGATAAACTTGAGATGATATTTCATTAAGGTATCTACTAGCTAAATCCTCAAAACCAGCAAACTGCTGAAACTTTAATTGATTAATAGTTAGTAAATCTACCTTAGTTAATGATTTAAACTTTTCAGGAATATCTAAACCACCAAACTCTTCCATAAATTCTTTTACTATTTGGTCATAATCCCTAACTAAAGTATCGGCTGTAGTTCTATATGTTTCATCAATAAATCTTTTTAAATCTGTTCTAAGATCAATAGCTATTTGTGTTGAAACTGCATCAGCACCCTCAGTAAGAGTTGATATTTGTGATACTATTCTAGCCTCTAAATCTTCAAGTGTTTTCTTGATTTGTATTTCGTGGCTATCTTGTAACCTCTCTAAAAATTCTTGTCTTGCCATTATACATTAAAGCCTTTTCTCCAAGACTTTATTGCCCAATAGACAGGTGCTAAGGTTTTTTGTCCTTTTACTTTTTTAAGGATAGCACCATGTCTTGCTAGAAAACTTTTTTGTCTAGCTGGGTTGTTCTTTTTGATAGACATATTAGGGTCTCCAAATCTAATAACTTGAACATTACCTGTTTTCTTATTTTTGACATAAACCCCAAACTTCTTCCTTGCACCTGAAGTTCTAAAAGGTTTATTTAGCTTAACAGTTCTTCCTCTGTATTTAGCCATTATTTTCTTTTCTTTTTGCGTAAGTCTAAATCATGTTTTCTTGAGCCTCTAAGGAAACTATTGACTCTACCCATAGACCAAGCCGCCATAGGAACTCTTCTAGAACCAGCACTTAGAAAAGCACCTTGTCCTCTTCTATAAACTTTAGCTAAAGTTCCGTAGGTATATCGCTTTGATGCTTTGGCTTTTCTTCTAAGAGTAGCCTTAACACTAGCTGATAAAGGTTTTCTTCTAACTGCCATTATGCTTTTGTCCTTGCTCTCAGTAATGATTTAGGAATAACACCACCTGATTTATAAATAGATGCTACCCTTTTAATTAGACTTGCTCTTCTTGACCTTTTTGACCCTTTTAGACCTGACAGGTATTTCTTTGGAAGTCCTGAGTCCTTGTCTTTTGGTACTTTTCTTTTTTTTCGTTTTTTCTTTGCCATTACTCTTCTTCTTCTTCACCTGTGGGAAGAGTTGTTTGGAACTGACCGATTGTTGTTGAGGTTGCATCAATCTCTTGATTAATTGCATCAATTTTTTCATCATCATCAATAACTGCCTTTGCTATTTGTTTATCTATTTCCTTTGTATATGTGTCTGATTTAACTCCACTAGCTTTTGCAACCTGTAAGAATTGTAGATCAGCCGCATAATCTCTTAAATCAAATGTATCAGGATAATCTATTTGACCATCAAATACTTTGTTTTGCCACTTCGCAAACAATGACCATATCTGCTCTTCAGCATTTTCTAATAAATCAGCCTTCTCAGATAGCCTAGCATTAAGTAATTGAAACTCTGTTTGTAAAGCTATGCCTGAATTAATAGTTTTTTCTGTGGCTCTAACAGAACCCATATGTGTTATTCTGTTAATAGCATCTACTTTCATACTAATAGAGTTCATAATACTATCTAAAGATTGTGCTGAAGGTTGTATAATATAAGGTTTTAGATCAGCCTGTAAATCTTCAGGCATTTCAATAACTGAACCAGCACCAGCACTAGCCTCAACATTAGGTGTTTTGACTAAACTAGGGTGGTTACTTAATCTTATTAATTGCTCAGTTTCAGAATAATCATTGTAGATAGACTGTTGTAATTCTGCAACATCAGATAAATCAGATATACCTATAGCTTTTCTTTGAGACTTTTGATTATAAAGAATAACTGCTGGTATTTCATTTAATGGATTTGGTTGCTCATCTAACAATACAGGTTTTGAGGCTGTATATTCTTTCATATAATCATCAACTTTATAAGTAGTAATATCTTCTAATGACCAAACTTTTATAGTTGCTACATCATCAGTTAAATCTTCAAGTATAGTTAGAGAAGTAAGGTAAAACTTTCCGTTAGGGTATCTTTCATAATCCCAATTTAAAACATTATCTGGGGTATAAATAGAAATATATGGTCTTATATCCTGAGATAATTCCTCTGCTCTAGTATTAGTTATAACACTTGGCTTATCCACTATTCCCCAACAAGTACCATAAATAGATGCTTGAGTTTGCATTTCTTTAATTACATTGTTAAAGTTTCTACCATCTAAGTCTGCATCATCTAAAAAAGACTCTAAATCTGGGTCTCCATTTAATGACCCATAGTCTCTTGTTGCTGGAACTCTAAATAAAAAACTTGAATAAATCTGAATAACATTTCTACAATGATTATCTAAAGGGGTAAATCCAACCCTTTTCATGTATTCCTCATCAGACTCTAGGATATATCTATTTAGATAAAATCCATTTCCATAATCATCTCCACCTAAATATGATCTGTAATGGAAGTTCCATCTATGAAAGTTTTTCTCATAGTCGCTGTGTCTAGCTGTTAAGAACTCTCTTGTATATATCGCCATCTAACTCCACCTAGTCGGTTCACTTGGTTTAAAATCTCTACGCAAAGGAAACAAATACTCAATCATATATCCAACTGCATCAGCCATATGGTCAAAGCCACTATCCTTGTCAGGTATATGTGTTCCCTCTTTGTATATTTGTCTTTCTAAACTTTTAATTAAATTTTTGCAAGATTTGGTTATGAAAAGACTTGACACTCCATTAGCATTTTTTAATTTAGAATTAACTGCATTTATTCTATCTCTTACAGGTGGGTGTGTTGCTTTTACTTTAACATTGAAACCAGCATTTCTTAATAAAGATAAATCAGTTGAGCCACCAGCACTTGTCTTTCTTTGTCTAGCGGCTGGGTCAGGATAAATCACAATATTTCTTACTCCGTATCTTGCTTTTATTTCGTCAATCATATCATTTGTATTTGCGTTGTATATTTGTATCTCATCAAAAACGATTAAATTATTATTGATTACTTGAGCCACGCAACAAGCCATAGGGGAATAGTTAAAGTCCATTCCGATATGTAAAACTATTTCTTTTTGTTCATATGTGTCAATAATATGTTTGTTTCTGTCAAAGTTATAATAAATGACTCCAGCATAATTAACAAATGTAGCTAAATATTCTTGTTGAAATGTTCTCTCATCTAGGTCATTCTTAGCTTGATCTATTTCATCTTGAGTTACTTGACCACCTTCAATAGTAGTAAACTTAAAACTTTCCCACTCAGGGTCTTGCTTAGAGTATAATTCATATGACCAATTTCCATATCCTTTTGGTGTGCCACAAAATAAAGCTGAACCCATAGTATACTTATCAGAAAGTGTAGGTCTAATTACTTCATACCAAGCCTCAGGCTTTATGTCTTGTATTTCGTCAAAGCAAACAAATGATAATCCACTACCTCTTAGGCTCTGCTCATTTTCACTACCCTTCAGGCTTATTGTCGTCCCATTTCGTAAAGATAAAGTTAATTGTGTTTCATTTATTTTAGCTACCCATCTATGCTCTAACATCTTTTCTTTTAATGGTTTCCACATTATCTCTCTGCTCTGTCTGTAGCTGGGACTTATGTAGAATATCTTTTTGTTTGGAAATCTACCAAACTTAGCTAGTTCATTAAGTGCCACAAAGGTCTTACCAAATCTACGACCTGACAATAAAACTCTAAAGCGCTTTTCTGAAAGTATTACTTCTTTTTGTGGTTCACTAAGAGGCACTAATCAATAGTCCACTCTAAAGGCTGATTATCTTCTCCAATCGGTATATCAGATTGACCTAACATTTGTTTACCTAACCATATCAACATAACAGCATTTAACTTTTCAGCACTCTTCCATTGTAACTGTCTTAGCCTTAATTTCATCTCTGCTCTTCCTTTTGTAAGATATTCGGAATAACTCTTACGGATAAGGCTTTCATCACAGCCGAAAAAGTCTGCTATATCTACATTGGTCATTCCAAACTTAGCTAACTTTTGTACTTCTTCGCCTTGAATATCGTACTTCTTAGGTCTTGACATTAATGTATAGTAATTCCTTCTCTTAAAATATCATCAGAATTAACTTGATGGTACTCAAATAAATATTGGTGTGCTTGTTCTTCAGTTTCAAATCCTGATACCTGAATGATAGCACAAAATTTACCATAATGATCTGGCATTGTTATAAAAAACTTTTTTAGTTCCTCTTCCATTATGTTATTCTACACTAATACTCATTTTATCCATAGCCTCTTTTGATACTTTTCCTTGTTTATAAGCCTGAATTATATCTTGGTCAGTATCATTTAAGGTTCTAAATCCTTTTTGCCAAGAACTTAAATTAGTAAAAGGGTCTCTAGTCATAATACCAAAATCATCTTTTACCTCTTCTTTGACAGGCTCATTTTCCCAACCTTTATTATTTAACCATGTTCTAAAGTGCATAATAAACTTCTTATCATCTACGGAACTACAATAGTTATTCCATTTTTCTACTATCAAACTAGACTCAGGTTTATCTTTAAGTTTGTCAAAAACCTTAAAAGCCTGTTGTTTATTTCCTGTAGTTAGTTTTAGTTCTGACCATATATTATTAAATATATCAGTATAACTATTTTTATTATTATAACTATTACTGCTTTGCGTTGGCTTTGCGTTCGCATCAGACCATCTTTTCTTAGCTGACTCAGTAGCTTTACCTGATTTTTCTTGTACCCACTTCCATTCTTCTCTTTGAGCCTTGTTATAATAAACCTTTTCGTCTTGCTCAAAATATTGTGCTAACAAGTAATTAATCATTTTTTCCTCTGCATTTACACCAACTCTTTTTAGTCTATCCATATCTTTAGGTAAACTAGCCTCATTCTTCCAAGCATAACATAACAATCTAAAATATAAACCTAGTTCTTCGTTAGTTAAGTTTACTGTGTCTGCTATAAAGTTATCAGGACTTATTCCCATCTTCCATATTTTCTGTGCCATATTTTTCTCCAATTTCTTTTTCAGCCAAATCAATACAATCTTTCATAAAGCCTTTCCAAGTATTATTTGTTTCTATTGCTATTTGTATATAATGAAAAGCTAAATTACTCACTTCTCTCCTAAATACCCCAGACTTCTTGTCTATTTTTTCTAGCATCAGGGTCTTTCCATTCATAATCATCAAGTTTTGGTGCAAACAAAACTTTTAAATCATCAATACTGTTGGCAAGTTTAAGTGTATGTTCTAGGCTTTTGACATGTGTTTCTACCTCTGCTATGTAATCATAATCAGGTATGAAAGGCACAAACTCACATACTTTTTGATCTTTTCTTTTAGGCTGTTTACCTGTTGCTACTAAGAAACTACAATCAATATTCTTTTTTGTTTTTTCTTGAAAAGCCTTTTTATAAATAGCCATTTGAAGTTTATCATCATAAGTAACCATAAACTTATCTTTTGTTTTTAAATCAATTATGTAAACAGTTTCTTCATCTTCATAAACATAATCAACAAAACCAATAAAAGGACAACCATAAATTAATGTTTCAATTCTAATTTGATTGTTAATTAATGTTTTTTTATCTTCAAAAAATAAAAACGCATTATGTAATTGATCTATCATTGGTTCTATAATGTCATATTGTTTTTGATTTTCTTCAATATCATCAATAAAGTTTGTGGCTGATTTGTAATAATTTTTAGCTACTTCAACACAATCTTTTATAGATGTTCTTTTTAAAAGAAATTGATCTATACCAAACTCAACAGCTTTACCTCGTTCCATTCTTGAATTAGACACTCTTGGATAACCCATTACATAATCAAGAAAGAACTTAGCTTTATTATTTTTATAAGATTTTAACCTACTAGCTGAAAAAGGTAGTAAGTGATTTTCTGTCTCAAACTTCTCAAATAGTTTCAAATCAATCATTTTATTCTCCATTAAATAAATCGTTTTGCATATACATCTCTAAATCACTAGAGTCATATCTTTTATTATTAGCCTTAGGATAAGGTAATAATTTCATCTTTAACTGTCTAAGCATATTTTTTTTCTCCTTTTTATTTCCAAGTAAATACAAGTATCGGTAAGTAGGTTTCATTTTTTCTACTTTCACAATATTGCCCTTTGTATGAATACCCCTTCTTATGTCAAACGTACTACCATCTTCAAAGTGGTAGCGCTTTTTTGGTGTACTTGTTCCTGTATAATACCAATTAGTTGCCTGATAAATATAACCTGTATGATTAACATTAGGGTCAGCATAAGAAATAATAGCCATTGGTTGAGGTAAAAGTTTTAAACATTGACTAACAAAGTAAGATAAACAATTTTTATCTAAATCATTTGTTACAAGTCTATTGAGTTCTAAAGTTGTTACCTCAAGATCATTAAATAAACATCTACCCTTGTTATACATATAGTTTGGTGGATAACCAAAAGTACAAACACCTAAGATCTGTAAATCTTTTATCAATCCAAAAGCATATGAAACACTACATCTACGTTTTGCGTAATGTTTTTTTAAAATCCATTCCATATATTCTTGTTTCAATAATCTTTTTACAGAATAATTATTCATTCAAATAATGTTGTTTGGTTCTCATCAACAGGTTTCCATTGATAATAATAAAGTTTATTCATCTTATCTCTAACAAACTTATCAGGTATCATACTTGTTTTTATAGGGTGGTGTAATTGAGCCAGAGGAACAATCATAAAATCTCCTTTATAAATTAATTTTAAATTTGCTCTTCCATTATAGGCTCTTTTTACATACTTTCCCTGAACACTAATTAAATTACCATATAAAGTTGTAACTTCTTTAACTACTTCTCTTAAAGCCATTTTTTTCTCCAATGTATTTTTGCATAATATAATTAAATATTTTAGGATAAGATAAATGCCCTAGTCCAACTTCCTTCTCTACTTTGTCTTTAGACTTACCAAGCAACTCCTTATCTACTTCCATTACTACTCTTTGAGGTTCATACTCTCTTACTTTATTAACCATGTCTCATTTTCTCCTTAACAATTTGTTTTAGTTTATTTTTTTCTCTAAATATTATTTTGTAGTTTGCGTGATCTTCTCTGCACAATGGAATTAAATTTGATACTTCGTTTCTGAGACTAGGTTGCAAAGACTTACTCTCAATGTGGTGTAAATCAACTGCAACCTTTTTCTCACAATACCAACACATAATTGTATCATACTCTGAAAGACCATAATATTTTAGAAATGTGCGTTTATACTTAACCAAAATACTTTTGATGTACTTTGACAGCCTCAGCAGTAAGTGGTTCAATATCAGCAACACCAAATTGACCTGACCCCATACTTCTAGTTACAATACCTGTAATAAACATACTAGCATCAACTCTAAGTTTTTGATTACTTGGTACAGTTCTTACCTCTGTTTCTCTACTGTAACTATCATCATAAGGTGGTGGTGTTTGCATATCTCCTAACTTTTTTAAATTACTAATATTGTAATATTGGTTGCCTCGTTCTGATGTTTTCATTTCAGACATATCGCAAGTGAAACTATCACCTCTTTGAAGTGAAACATATTCATTTGCATACATGGTTCTACCATCTTCAGTTTTAATATTAAAGCTGGGTCTCCCATCTTTAGTATTGTCGTAAATAGTTTTAATTATATTTTCCATTTTTTCTCCTTATTTTAATATGGAATACTCTCTGTTTTCCATACAAGTTTTTATCACTTTTTCTTCGTGATAACCATACTCAAATCCACTCATTTGATTTTGAGCAGTAAATCTACATTCCTGTAAATCTCCATAAAAGTTTTTAGCTTGAGAACCTTTTGGGTCATATACAGGAACATATGAACAGCCTGATAAAAATAATAACAATAATAATCTCATCATTAGTTTAACCTCTGTAAAAAAAATTTTCTCTTCTTGTTAAAAATACAAAACATTTGATAGTTTCTTTCCTTCCATAGTTTGCATAAAAATTTAACAATAATAATATAAGCCTCTGGGTATGTATCAGCCAAAGGCTCAGTTATTCTTAACAACTTTCTCATTTCTCAACATGGTCAGAATATTCCATAATAAGATTTCCTATTTGGTTTTCTACCTGTCCATCTATAAATATACCTTCAGCCTCAAGTTCATTACTTATTTCTTTTTGTAATGACTCCATGCTTTTATGGTTATAATATTTTTCTGTAACCATATGGTGTATTTTACTATCAAGATAATTTTCTTGTAGTGTTTCGTTTTCAACTAAGTTAGCATTACTCATCTTGCTCATTTTTTTCTCCATTTAATTCTCTTAAAATTTTTAAGAGTTCGTTATTCATTTCAACAGATTTTTCTAGTAGTGCATCATACTCATTTAAAAGTTTGATTGCTCTATCTAAATTAGTCATTCTTTTCTCCTTCCTTTAAAGTTATTGTATCAAGATTTTCTTGATCTTTACTATCTAAGAAAATAAGTATTTCTCTTAACTTATCTTCTTTCTCCTTGTTAAAACAATGTACTTGGTCAAAACAAGGAAACCCATTTATTGTTGGTCTTGGTAATTCATGTTTGCCACCTCTAGGCATATAAAAAAAAGTATGTTCTTTTTTTATTTCAGCACCTAAACCTATGGGTAAAAAAATACATTTAATATTTAATGCCCAATTACTAGGGTTAGGGTCATAACAATCCCAAGATGTAAAAATTTTACTTGCCCTATAATCTAGAGCAAGTTTTTTGATATGATCTAATTCTTTTTGAGAAATCATTTAATTAACACTATTTTTAATTAATGCTATTTCTATGGCATCAGCCATTTTAGGAAGGTGAGCATCTTTTTCCTTCCTTAAATCTGCAACCAATTTTTTTAATTGGTCTTGGTTCATGGATTTGATTTGATTAATCATCTCCATAATAGTCTGTTCTCTATTTTCCATAATGTAATCCTTCTATATATATATGGTGATATTTGTTAAAAATTCAACAGTTAAAATACATTTTTTAACCATTAACTTCTCCTTGACCTGTAGTAAACTTAACTCCATTTACTTCAGTTGTAGAATAGCCGTTATTTTCGTAAACTGCTCTTGTTGGAAATCCAAAACCAATGTCAAAACCTAAAGGTAAAACCCAGATATGATATTGATTTGCTGTATTAACTAATCTACTTTCAGGTGGATAAATTTCTACTGCATATCTTTTATCTCCATGAGGACAAAGTAAGTTTTTTATTTCCTGAAAATCAGACCAATTCCTACATTGTTTTTTATCTCTTCTCTTAATAGAGAGATAATCTATTTTACCTTTAAAACCATCTGACCAAACATCAGTAACTTTTTTTGCTGGTTGATGTTGAACTTCATAGGTGTCATTTATATATCGGTCTCCTCTCATAATATATTCAAGAGTTCCTTTTGCTTGTTTCCAAGTTAATCTATGTTGTTTTCCTAAAGTCTCACTTTGTTTTTGAATTAACTTTATTCTTTCCTTAACAGGAATATCATTAAAGTTTGAACTATTTGCTTTAACGAATGGTTGCATTTTTTTTCTCCATGTTTTTAAGTTGTTGTAAAACCTCTTTCATATAAGAAGTTTTATTTAAGTTTTTCCAATGTTTAGATAACTTTTTAAAAGTTGTGTTCCATTGGTCAGTAGCTTTATCAAAGTTAGCTAAAGCATCTTTTAAATAACTATACTTAGTTCTCTCATTAAGATTTTTAGCATAGCTATTTTGTATTTTATATTGTTTGTGTTCCCCATCAAACTGAGCAACACAATGATAATACT
>Ga0208159_1000756_pt1 | contig 12592 bp, 14 predicted proteins | sample 9_EtaG_FD_184082 | JGI IMG/M metagenome (GOLD analysis project Ga0208159, IMG submission 184082) | Marine viral communities from the Subarctic Pacific Ocean - 9_ETSP_OMZ_AT15188 metaG (SPAdes) (version 2) | ecosystem: Environmental > Aquatic > Marine > Oceanic | place: Pacific Ocean | collected... | reverse complement strand
GGATCAAAGGTATATTTAAACCTACAAGACAAAAAGAAGTTGTTGAGCTAACAGCTAAACAACTAAAAATTTTAAGAAAACATAAAGGACAATAATGGCCGGTATAAGTTATTCAACGTTAGTTACACAAATAAGAAATTATACAGAAACAGATTCTAATGTTTTAACAACAGATATTTTAGAAAACATAATATTAAACGCTCAATATAGAATTATGAGAGATGTTCCTATTGATGCAGATAGAAAACAACAAACAGGTAATTTAGTTGCTGGTCAAGAATCTATAAATGCTCCTGCAGGTGCTTTATTCATTAGAGCTATACAAGTTTATGACTCAACATCGGCTGTGACTGGAGCAAATGTTTTTTTAGAAAAAAAAGATGTTACATATTTACAAGAATATGTATCTTCAACAGAATCTTCTAAAAGAGGACAGCCTAAATACTATGCTATGTTTGGTGGTGCTACAGGAGATACTGATACTACATCCGGTAGAATGATGTTAGCCCCAGTGCCCGATACAACATACAAATTTAGAGTTCATTTCAATAAAATGCCAGCTACTTTAGAGTCTGGTAATCAAACTAATTATATTAGTATAAATTTCCCAAATGGGCTTTTATATTGCTGTTTATCGGAAGCTTACGGGTTCTTAAAAGGTCCGATAGACATGTTGACACTATATGAAAATAAGTATAAACAAGAGGTACAGAAGTTTGCTAACGAGCAAGTTGGTAGAAGACGAAGAGATGACTACACTGATGGAGCTGTTCGTATACCAGTAAATTCGGCAAACCCGTAGGAGATAAATTATGGCAATAACATCGGCAATTTGTACAAGTTTTAAACAAGAACTTTTAGTTGGTACACACAATTTCACAGCAACAAGTGGAAACACTTTTAAAATAGCTTTATACACAAGTTCAGCATCTTTAGGTGCAGGCACAACAGCTTATTCAACATCAAATGAAATCACTAACTCATCAGGAACTGCGTACACTGCAGGTGGAGCAACTCTTACAAGTGTAACGCCAACAACTGATGGAACAACTGCAGTTTGTGATTTTGCAGATGTAAGTTTTTCTTCTGCTTCTTTTACAGCAAACGGATGTTTAATTTATAATGATTCACAATCTGATAAAGCGTGTGCAGTAGTTGCTTTTGGATCAGACAAAACTGTAACCAGCGGAACTTTTACAATTCAATTTCCAACAGCAGACGCATCTAACGCAATCATAAGATTAGCCTAAAGGAGTAACGACGTATGTCCGTTACTAGAACTTACACGGTAACGGTGGTTGGTGGTAATCCATCTAATCATCCATATCACAACGTTGGTTCATCTAATAAATTTGCTATCGATGGTTCAACGGCTACAGCAGATGTAACTTTATATATTGCTGAAACAGGAACATATCGTTTTGATCAATCTGATTCTTCTAATTCTAATCACCCATTAAGATTTTCTACAACCGCAAACGGAACACACGGCGGAGGCAGTGAGTATACAACCGGTGTAACAGTTAACGGAACACCAGGTAGTGCAGGAGCATATACTGAAATAGAAGTAGCTGTTGGTGCACCAACTTTATATTATTATTGTACAAACCACTCAGCTATGGGTTGGACTGCAAATACTCCAGCTGCAGATACATGGGGAGCTTTAGGTTGGAATACTAATCGTTGGGGTACGAATGAAGCATTTTCTTTAGGATGGGGTGCACAAGCATGGAATGATAGTGAATGGGGAGAATTAAATGATGCGGTAGTAAGCTTAACTTCACCTGGTTCTATAACTTCTGCAAGTGGATCTGTTTCTGTTTCTGCTCAAATAGCAGTAGGTTGGGGTCAAGATGGTTGGGGAGTTGAAAACTGGGGAGAGTCAGGTTTAGTTGTAGAATTAGAAGCACCAAATGCAGTAACAACTACAGTTGGATGTGGAAGTGCTTGGAATCAAGGTACGTATGGTCAACAAGGTTGGGGAGTTTTTGCTTTAGAAACTGCAGACGTTATAGGTTTAACAGGAGTTGCATCAACTGCAAGTGTTGGATCACCAACAATAATTGGTAATGCAACTTTTTCTTTAACAGGAGTTTCATCAACAACAAATGTTGGTTCGATAACACCAGCAGATGTTGTAGGTCTATCTGGTGTATCATCTACTTCTGCTGTTGGATCAATATCTCCAGCAGACGTTATAGGACTATCCGGCATATCCTCTACTTCTGCTATTGGTACTATACAAATAGCTTCTAATCCAGTTGTAGCTATATCTGGTGTTCAAATAACTTCAGCTGTAGGGGCAATAGATCCTTCAGCACAAGTTGTAGGTTTAGATGGTGTATCTTTTACAGCTAGTGTAGGATCGTTAATACCTGCTGATGTTATGGGTTTAACAGGACAAGAATTTACTGCTTCTGTAGCATCAACAATAGGTATTCAAGCATATCAAGATGTTGACACAGGTTCAAATTCATCGTATACAGATGTTGCAACAGGCTCAAATACAACGTATAGTGACGTAGCATAGGAGAAAAGAATTATGGCATCAACATACACACCTTTAGGGGTAGAACTTCAAGCAACTGGTGAAAACGCCGGTACATGGGGGACAAAAACAAATACTAATTTACAAATCATCGAACAGATTTCTGGTGGTTTTACTCAACAAGCTGTTTCTGATTCAGGAGATACAGATCTTACTGTTAATGATGGTTCAACTGGAGCAACTCTTTCTCACAGAATGATAGAGTTTACAGGTTCGTTAAGTGCTGGAAGAAATGTAACTATACCTATTGATGTTCAAACATTTTATTTTTTAAAAAATTCTACAAGTGGTTCTCAAACTGTAACTTTTAAATATGTTTCAGGATCCGGTGATAGTGTAGCGGTAGCTAGTGGAGCAACTAAAATTGTATTTGCTTCTGCAAATGATGGTACTAATCCTGATATTATTGATATGGGTTTTGGTACAGGTGACGTAACACTTACTGGAACACAAACTTTAACAAATAAAACTTTAACAAGTCCTAAAATTGGAACAAAAATTTCAGATACAAATGGAAACGAGTTATTCTTATTAACAGCAACAAGTTCAGCAGTTAATGAATTTACTGTAGCTAACGCTGCAACAGGTTCGGGTCCAACTATTTCATCTACAGGTGGTGATTCAAATATAGATATTAATATAACTCCAAAAGGAACTGGAGATGTTGTTCTTGCTGGTGATACAGTAAAAGTTGGAGACTCCGGAGCAGCAGCTACATTAACTTCTAATGGAGCAGGTACACTTACAGTAACAACTGGTGGAGCTGCAGATTTAATTTTAAGCACTAACTCTGGAACAAATTCAGGTACAATTACTATTACAGATGCTGCTGATGGAGACATTACTATTGCTCCTAACGGTACGGGAGTTGCTAAAGCAGTAGATGCTGCTGATGCTACAGGTGCAATTAAAATTGCAGGAAAAGAAACTATGTGGATTCCAGCAGTTGCTATGTATCCAAATTCAACAAACGGAGCAGAAGCTGCTCAAGTAGAATTATCTAATGGTCCAGAAATTAAAGTTTTAGACTTTGATAAAGATTCTGATGAATTTGCACAATTCGCTGTAGCATTTCCTAAATCATGGAATGCAGGAACAGTTACTTTTCAAGCTTTCTTTACAGCTACATCTACAAACACAGGAACTGCTGCATGGGGATTATCTGGCGTAGCATTAGCTGATAGTGGAGATTTAAATACAGCTTTTGGAACGCAAGTTGTTGCGACAGCAAAAGCACACAGTGGAACATCTAATGATTTAGATGTTGCAGCAGAAAGTGGAGCAGTAACTATAGCGGGATCACCTGGGGATAACGAATATACTTTCTTTCAAATATCAAGAGATGTTTCAGCAGATAGTTTAACAGCTGACGCAAGATTACTTGGTATTAAATTATTCTTTACTACTGACCTTGCTAACGACGCATAGGATTAAAAAATGGCTAATGTTTATTTCGCAGAAATACACTGGGGAACGAAAGAAGTAATGCAAACCTTTGTTTTAGGTGGCGATACTCCAATAGGAGATACAACACTTGAAGCAGATCCTACAAGTGCAGCAGCAGAGGAATATGTAAATAGTCTTTGGAAAAGAGGAAATATTTATAAAGCTTATTCTAGAAATGGCGACTACACAGGTTGGGCTATTGATAGAGTAAATCCTGGTGGAATTGGTTGTACTTGGGATGAAGCTAATGATGTATTTATTGGTATTGCACCTTTTCCTTCTTGGACTTTAAACACTACCACTTTTAAACATGAGCCGCCGGTTGCTTTTCCTAGCATTACAACTTATTCACAAGGTGGCGAAGACAAAGAATATCAAATACACTGGAGAGAAGATTTAGGAACATGGGATGGTATGAAACTTAGTTCTGATTTTGATGGTACAATTTATAAATGGAACGCAACAAGTTCTACATGGGAGGCAATAGTATAATATGTTTGGATATAGAGTTTTAGGATTTGGATCAGGAGGAGCTGCAGCTCCACCAGTTGAAGTTGATTATTTAGTAATCGGTGGTGGCGGTGGTGGCGGCCAAACACAAGCCGGAGGCGGAGGAGCTGGAGGTATGAGATCTTCATTCCCTGGCGGAACAAAACTTGAAATGGCACAAGCTACTCCATACACTATTACAGTAGGCACGGGAGGAAATGGAGGCGGAGTTGGATCTCCAGACGCATCAACAGCCGGAGGAGATAGTACATTAGCAGTAGAAACTACAATTTCATCTACTGGAGGAGGTCAAGCCCCTGGAGCAGCCGGAGCACCCGGAGGATCTGGTGGAGGTGCGGGACCTTACCCTGCAGCTGGCGGATCTGGTAATGCAGGAGGATATAGTCCACCTGAAGGAAATCCAGGAGGAACAAATTCAACACCATACAGTCCAAGTTCAGCTGGTATGGGCGGTGGCGGAGCCGGAGCAGCCGGAGCAAACGGCGGACCAGGAGCAAGAGGTGGTGGAAATGGCGCAGCAAATTCTATTACAGGTTCTTCAGTGACTTATGCTGGAGGCGGAGGTGGCGGTGACCACCCTGGAGAAGGAGGGCCTGCATCTGGCGGATCAGGAGGCGGCGGACAATCTCCAGGAACTCCAGGAACAGATGGACTTGGTGGCGGCGGAGGCGGTGGAAGTAATAGCCCAAATGCCGGAACACCAGGAGGAAGTGGAAAAATATTTATAAGAATACCAGCAGCTGCGGGAATAGCAGCTCCTAACGTTACAATTGCTCCAGGTAGTAATTCAGTTTCTACATTATCACCATCAGGTGATATTTTGTGTTCATTTGCTGTAACAGGCACTGTTCAAATTGGATAATTATAATTGACTAAAAATTAATTTTATGTATAAATGCATATCGAAAGATATGTATGTCAATTAGTAAATTTCAATACGCAATTTATGATAAAGCAATTCCTATAAGAGTTTGTAATGATATTATTAAATATGGTTTAGCTGAAAAAGGAAATTTAGGAACTATTTATTCAACCGGTAATAATATTAAAGATATAAAAAATAATACTTCTAAAGCTACAAAATTATTAGAAAAACGAGATTCAAATATATCATGGTTAGATTGTCCTTGGATACATAGAATAGTGCATCCATGGGTATGGGATGCAATGAAAAAATTTAATTGGAATTATGATTTAACTGGTGCAGAAAAAAGTCAGTTTACAGTTTATCACCCGGGTCAATTTTATGATTGGCACCAAGATTGTTTTTTTGGTGAAGATATTAAAACAAAACATGGGGGCCGAAATAGAAAAATATCTTATAGTCTTTTATTAAATGATCCTAGTGAATATGAAGGTGGAGAACTTCAGTTTGATTTAAGGAATATGGAAAATTCAGAGGATAATAAAACAGAAACAGTAACACTTAGAGATCAAGGAACTTTAATTATCTTTCCAAGTTTTTCATTTCATAGAGTTTTACCTGTAAAACGTGGGGTAAGATATTCTTTAGTAACTTGGTTTCAAGGACCTGATTGGAGATAAAATGACAAAAGAATACAAAGTAATAAAAAAATTAATATCCCCTGAACTAGCAAAATTTTTATTTGATTATTTTTTAATAAAAAAAACTGCAACTAATTTACTCTTCGAATATAATATTATATCTTTCTTTGATGAAGATTTTGGTAAATTTGGTGATTTACAAATTCCAAATAAAAATACATTTTGTATATATGGTGATACAGCGTTTGATACGCTTTTGCCAAAAGTTAAACAAAAGATTGAAAAAACTTTAAATAAAAAATTAGTTGAAACATATTCTTACGCTAGAATATATACTACAGGGGATGTATTAAAACCTCATAAAGATAGACCTAATTGTGAAGAATCTATAACATTAAACTTAGGTGGAGATAAGTGGCCAATATATTTAGAAGATGAAGAGGGAGAAGCTATTAAAATTGTTTTAAAACCAGGAGATGGTTTGGTGTATAAAGGACATAAATACAGACACTGGCGAGACGAGTTTACTGGTAAAGAATGTGCTCAAGTATTTTTGCATTATATTGATAAAGATAACAAAAACCCCCATGCTGCACCATATGATTTTAGACCTGCATTAGGAACTACAAGATTACAAAATGTACACTTACACGATCAAATGAGACTAAGAAAGGCGAGAAATGAAAATAACTAAAAACGTTTTGTTTAAAAATGATTTAAAAGAATTTTTAAAGTTAATTAACTCTGATAATTTTCCTTGGTATTATAATGATAAGACAGCACATATTAAATCAAATATAAACTCTAAACATACTTATGAAGCTCCACAAATGACTCATAAATTAATTCATAATGAAGAGATAAATTCAGATTGGTTAAAAATAATGTCTCCTATATTAGATAATATTTATAAAGACGTAGATATTAACGGTATTATAAGAATGAAATTTAATTTACTATTTCCTTATAAATACAAAAAAAATGAAAAACATTGCACACCTCATATTGATAATGAAGAGTATAAAGGAAATAGAATATTATTATTTTATCCAGAAGATTGTGATTGCTATACTTATTTTTTTAAAAATAAAAAAGTTTGGAAAAAAATTAAAGTAACTGGTAATACTTTAATTGACTTTGATGGAAAAATTTATCATGCAGGGTCTCATCCAGTTAAAAACACAAGGAAAATTGTATTAAACATAAATTATATGTAAGGAGATAATATGACACCAAAAGAAAAACAATTATATGAAATGATTGATCAAATACAACAAGAACTTTATACTTCTAAAAATTTAAGAGAAAGTGAAGTTTTTTTAAATGCTTCTTTTAAAGAAAAGAATTTAAAATATGAAAAGATGATTGATATGTTAAGAAAAGTTATTGATGATTTACTTAATCAAAATACTAAATTAAGGTTAAAAATTGATCATTTGATTAATGACCCAAATTAAAATAATTAAAAATTTTTTATCTGAGGAAAATAAAACTTTTATTAATAACGTTTTGTTAAGTTCTAATTTTCCATATTATTTATCAGAGTATGATGCTCAACATCCACATGATGCTAACGTTCCATCTTATAAAGTTTTATGTCACTCAGTTCTTCAAAGAAAAGAAGATAGAATAAAACCGGGTTTTAATTCAGAACATTATAAACCAACATTAAATATTTTAAATAATTTTTTTATTAAAGCAGGTATTACAAAAGTTAATTTTCATAGAATATGTTACAACTACACATTTAACATTGGAGTAAGAAAGTCTTATATTCATGAAGATCATGCTTATCCACATTCACAAGCGATACTTTATTTATCAAAAGTATTAGATAAAGATACTCCAACAGTAATTTTAAATAAAAAAAATAAAGTAATAAAGAAAATAAAATATGAACTGGATAAAGGTGTTATATTTGATAAGACACCACACTATCACGTATTTCCAAGAAAAGGAGCGCGATTAGTTTTAGTAGCGACTTTTAATGAAATTAATTAAATGCACGAATTTCAAGAAAAATATATAATAGAAAACAATATTGATTTTAATACAATTGCTGATGTTGTATCAAATAATCATTTGAAACATAGTATAACCACAGGATATTTAAATGACTTTATTTTAAATACAGTCATTCAAATTAAAAATATAGAAAAAGACGTAAGATTTAAAAATTTGTTTAATCAATTTAATAAAGATTTAAATAAAGATAATTTATCAAGCGATCTTAGTATATTTTTTTCTATGATGTCTGGAACAAGCAGTGCCCATCATGTTGATTCAGAGTCTGTTCATATCATAGGATTATACGGTCATACCTCTTATTTGTTAGATAATAAGATAATTATGATAAAACCAGGGGATAGATTGTACATTAAAAAAGGCACTCCTCACAAAGCAATCTCTATGTCTCCTAGAATCGTGTTTTCTTTCGGAATTTACAATTAATAAAAATAGTGTTAAAAGGTCCTAAACTGTATATAATTAAACGCTATGCTACAAAAGATAGGATTTCAACCAGGTATAAATAAACAACTTTCCGAAACTGGAGCCGAAGGCCAGTGGGTAGATTGTGATAACTCTAGATTTAGATATGGAGTTCCTGAAAAAATAGGTGGATGGAATCAACTTGGAACATTAAATGAAAATGAGCTTACTGGAGCTGGTAGAGGCTTACATCACTATATAAACAGTCTGTCTAGAAAATATGCTATAATAGGAACAAATAGAATTTTATATGCTTTTTCTGGAGGTGTATTTTATGATATTCACCCTATTCAAACAACTACAACTCTTACAAACGCTTTTAGTACAACTAATGGATCTCCAACAGTTACTATAACATATTCTAGTGCACATAATTTAACACCTGGAGATATACTTTTAATGAGTAATTTTTCAACAATTACAAATTCTAATTATAGTGCATCTGATTTTAATGATAAAAAATTTATGGTGGCTAGCACACCAACTAACACAACTGCAACTATTACTATGGCATCTAATGAATCGGGATCTGGTGCCACTACTTCTGGAGGAATAACAATACAAAAATATTATACTGTTGGACCTGCAGTTCAAGCAAAAGGATTTGGTTATGGATTAGGATCTTGGAGTGGAGAAGCAGCCGGTGCTATTACAACAACATTAAATGGTGCTTTATTAAATGATACTGCTGGTACTGGTGGATCAGGAACTTCTATTACGTTAACAAGCACAATTAACTTTCCAGACTCTGGAACAAATTTTATACAAGTAGGAACAGAAGAAATATCATACACAGGTGTTTCTGGAAATGATTTAACAGGAATTACAAGAGGTGTTAGAGGAACATCAAAAGCAGCTCACAGTAATGGAGCTACAGTAACTAATTCTAGTGATTATGTTGCATGGGGCGAAGCAGCTTCTGGTGACTTGGTATTAGAACCTGGTATGTGGTCAATAGATAATTTTGGAGACAAAGCAATTTGTTTAATTCACGATGGTCCTTGTTTTGAATGGGATTCAAGTTTATCAAATGCTACATCAACAAGAGCAACAATTATATCTGGTGCACCCACTGCATCAAGACATATGATTGTATCGACACCGGACAGACACTTAGTATTTTTTGGAACAGAAACAACTATTGGAGATACATCAACACAAGATAACATGTTTATTAGATTCTCGGACCAAGAAGATATAAATACTTATGTACCCACAGCAACCAATACTGCTGGCACACAGAGATTGGCCGACGGATCACAGATCATGGGAGCAATAAGAGGTAGAGATGCAATTTACGTTTGGACTGATACAGCGTTATTTACTCAACGTTTTGTTGGTCAACCGTTTACTTTTGCATTTGCACAAGTTGGAACTAACTGTGGACTTGTAGGACAAAATGCATGTGTAGAAGTTGATGGTGCTGCATATTGGATGTCAGAAAATGGTTTTTTTAGATATGCTGGTAGATTAGAATCTTTACCATGTTTAGTAGAAGATTTTGTTTATGATAATATAAATTTAGAATCTGGTAATCAGATGGTATCTGCAGGACTAAATAATCTATTTGGTGAGGTTATGTGGTTTTATCCAACAACAGGATCGTCTGTTGTAAATAGAATGGTTTGTTATAATTATTTTGATTCATCACCGCAAAGACCAGTATGGACCGTTGGATCATTAGCTAGAACTATGTGGGAAGATTCTGCAGTTTTTGGTTTACCTCATGCGTTAGAATATGATGCTTCAACAGATACATCTTTTGATGTTATCGGTAATACTGAAGGAAGAACAAGTTATTATGAACATGAAACAGGAACTGATCAAAATAGAAATGGAACGATAACAGCTATTACTTCAAACATATCATCTGGAGATTATGATATTACACAACAAAGATCATCTCAAGGACAACAAACAGGTGTTGCAACATTTAGAGGAGACGGTGAATTTTTAATGAAGATAAGAAGATTTGTACCTGATTTTATATCTCAAACAGGAACTACAAGAGTTACATTACAATTAAAAAATTACCCTAATAGCACACAAGCAAGTTCACCATTAGGACCTTTTGATATAACATCGTCAACTACCAAAGTAGATACTCGGGCTAGAGCTAGAGCAGTTTCTTTAAAAATAGAAAATACAGGTTCTTCTCAAAGTTGGAGATTAGGAACTTTTAGGTTAGATATACAACCGGACGGACGTAGATAATGGCAAAAATTGTACAAGTAATAACAAGACCAGAACAAGAATATAATTTACAGGTAGCTGAAGCTCAGGTAAGAGATCTTGATGCAATCGTAGAAAAATTAAACTCAACTTATCAAGAAGATTTAAAAGAGGAGATAGAAGCATTTAACTTCTTTATAAATTAATGGCTAATCAATTTAAATTTGTAGGTATAGACAACAGTACAAGTGGAGCTGCATTAAGTCCATTTGGATCAGGTAATCCTTTAGTTAGTGAAACCTATGTAATAAAATCTATATTAGTTACATCAGCTGGCACACCAACAGTTACAGTTACAAACAATAGTATTACAGCTATAAAATCAGCAGCTTTGACTGCAAATGTTACAACAGAATTACTTACTCAACCTTTGGTAGTTGAGGGTGGAGATAGTTTTACAGTTTTATCAAGCACATCAGACTCGTTTGATGTAGCGATAAGTTACTTAAATATTAAGAAGGAGATAACAACATAATGAGCGACATACCAACACTAACACCCGATAAAATAATAGAAAAAATATCAAATAAAAAAACAGGGGAGATCTACAAAAATGATAATGAGTGGAAATCCAAGGGAATATCACCAGATGACATCCGAAGAGATGTAACTGTCATGATGCCTAGCCTTGATTTATTTGGAAAAACAAAATAGAATAGACAAATGGCCATAACAAACGCACAACAATTCAAACAACTTGTAAACCCACCGATGAAAGGTAAGAAAAGACCTGGATATCGTGGAGATGATGCTGCAAAATCAGACAGAGCTTCTGGCAGAAGTGCCGGTAGAGCTGATGAAAGAGGTAGTGTTGATAGATCGCGTACATCCGATAGACAAAATTATAATACAGCAATAGTTACAGGTCAAAACCCATTAGGCATAGATTTAAGTAAAGGTCCACCTGATTTAACACCTAAAGAAAAAGAATTTCAAAAAAATAAATTAAATTTTTCTGACCGATTTAAAGTATTTAATTTAAAAAAACAATTTGAAATAGAAAAATTAAAAAACAAACAAAAATTTGGTCCTCTTGTAGGACTAGTTGCTCAAAATCTTACAGCACCAGAATTATCTTTTTATGAATCAACTGATGAAGATGACATAATGGACACTGATTATGGAATGTCTGGAGAGGATTTAACAAGAGCAGACAGATTAGCAGATGCTATCAACAAAGCAGAAGAAACTGGTGATATAACTCAAGGTGAATTTGAAGCTGCTTTTTATGGACCTGATGGTCCTCCTACATCTCCACAAGATGGTGACGGAATACAAGATCCTTGTAAAGGACCCAACCCACCAGCATATTGTTTTGTAGGTATACGATCAGCAGAAGCTGCAACACCAGTTGAAGAAGATGATGAAATTATTAATTACAGATTAATGAGCAAAGGTGGTAGAGCATCGTTTAGAGGAGGAGATGCAGCTAGATCAGATGCTGCCTCTGGTAGAGATGCAGGTAGAGCTGATCCATCTGGTGATGTTGATGATAGAGGGAGTAATATTCAAAATGCAACGCAATATTTAGCTACTCAAGGTTTTTCACCAAAAGAAATAAATACAATAACAAATCCAAATATTATAGATAAATTTAAAAACAGTCGTTTTAATAATCCTTTTACAAGAACTTTAGGTAGAGTTGGTTTGTTTGCATTTAATCCAGCTTTAGGACCTATAGATTTTAGAAAAACAATGCAAGTAAAAGATATATATGATACAGCAAAAAAAGCAGGAGAATTTGATATAGGTGATATTTCAAATATTGATGATGATGATGATAAAAATTTAACAGAAACTATGTCGGAGGGTGTTAGAAATATGCCTGATATTATGGATAAAACAACAAAAACAAAAACT
>Ga0208159_1000752_pt1 | contig 12620 bp, 18 predicted proteins | sample 9_EtaG_FD_184082 | JGI IMG/M metagenome (GOLD analysis project Ga0208159, IMG submission 184082) | Marine viral communities from the Subarctic Pacific Ocean - 9_ETSP_OMZ_AT15188 metaG (SPAdes) (version 2) | ecosystem: Environmental > Aquatic > Marine > Oceanic | place: Pacific Ocean | collected... | reverse complement strand
TCTATCATACGTCTCTCATCTCCGTCCAATCCACTGAGCAATATACTCAGATGATCGAGGAATATAATACGACACTCCAATCCACAGGCAAGGTATTCGATTCGTGAATAGATCGTATTAGGGTCATAACTGCCAAAGCCATCGAAGAGAAAAAGATTCCAATTAGCAATAGTACTGTTGTAGGCGTATTCGAGTTCTGTTCGTTCATATTCTCCAAGATGATAAGATCTTCCTAGCGATGCAGACATCAATCCAAGAGCAGATCTCCTGTTAGATTCTTCCAACGCCAAGTAACCAACCCGTTCTCCTTTATTAAGAAGGTCACTTGCAAGGGCTCTGCAAAAGGATGATTTTCCTGTTCCAGATCCTGCAGTAATTGTGATAAGTTCTCCATATCGTATGCCATGTAACTTTTCTTGGAGTCCTTGGAATGGATAGTCATGGTCAGCGGGGGGTGTAGGTGTGGTAATTAATTCAAGCAAAGATTTAGCATCAACAATGCCGTCTGGTCTGTATGTTTTAGCATCCCAGATTGCACGTCTGATTGCCTCGGAGTCGCCAGCTTGTAGTGCATCAGAAGCATCTTTGTACTTCTCAAGCCTTGCAATCTTTGCTTTTCCAGGCGGTAGTAGCTCCGCACATTCTTGTGCTGCCTGTCTACCAGCCTCATCATTATCAAAGAATAAAACAACCTCTTCATAGTTTTGAAGCAGGTCTAAAACCCTTTGTAATGCCTTCTTTGCAGCCTTTGCACCATTTGGTATGGATACATGAGGCCATTTGGGTTGTGCTTCCCATCCAGAGGCTGCATCGAGCTCTCCTTCATATATGGTAAGCCTTGTACCCTTATCTGGGAATAAATTTTGCCCAAAAAGTTGAGAGTCGGTGTTGTTACCCTCCATCCAGAAGTCTTTGTCCTTCGTTTTGACTTTTGCTGCACAAACTTGACCGTTTTTGTCAAAATAGTGCATACGAAGGGTATCTCCGTCCTTGTGGATGCGATATTTACGGCATGTCTCTTCAGACAAGCCTCTTTTTCCTAATTTAATAGGATTACCTTTGAGCATTGCGGTTTGTTTGGGTTTGCCACTATCGTCATCTCCTCCAGAACTATAAGCATTGCATACAAAGCAATAAGTGTGTCCATCAGAATACACGGAATTACCGTCTGACGAACCACAGCTAGGACAGCTGGAGTGATATAAGAATGTTGATTCATCTGAGCCAGTCAACTGGGATTGCATAATAAGCACACCAAGGAAAACCATTCTTTTCTGCCCACATGGAGTAGGTAGTTTTAGAACGCTTGTTTATTTTATTGTGAGGGGATTGAAAGATGATACGAATATCAAGGTCTGGGTTAGCTGCTTTCACAGCTTTCATCTTGCGTCTTTGCTCTGGAGGAAAGTAACCTTTAGTTTCTAAGTAGACATCCCCAACCTTAAAATCAGGGATGTACTTAGCTTCTATGGTGTATGTCAGCTTTTCGCCCTCATACTGGTATGGTACTTTCATCTCGTCAAGCAAGTCAGCAACCTGCTCTTCCAAATGACTACGCATTAGAAGTCGTCCTCTTCTACAGAGCTGGGAGTTCCATCTGCTACAACATTAGGATCTTCGACCTTAAATCCAGTTGACTTACCAAATAGCTCTGAGGCATCCTCGGCTGTCATGTCACCATTGTCTACTACACCAGCTCCGCTGTTAAGACTAACAACTTGTACTGCTTTTAGTTTCAATGATGTACCGATGTCACCGCTTGGTAAGACATATGGTTTTTGGAAGAAAGCTAACTTAACTTTACTACCGCTGTAGACTGGTGTGTCTTTGTCTTGAATTTGTGTTCCTTCTGTATCAACAACGACTGGTATGATCTTGTCGCCATCTCTCCAGCTGAAACGAATGTGGTATGTACCTTTCTGATTGTCTAGCTCTTCCCAAGGCTCTGGCTTGACTGTAACCCTCTTTGGGTTCTTAGCCTTGCTTCTAGCCCATTCTAGAGCTGACTCACGCTCTTCTTCAAGTGTACTAATTAAATCCTCTTGAACAAGTGCGGATAGCTTGTAGCCCCATTCGCCAGGCTTGAGTACGGCTTGAAAGCCATCAAGTGTTACTGGTTCTTGAGTTACGTGGGTGTTCATAATTAACAGAAAAAATAGGTGGAATTAGATACAACCTTTGGGTCTAGTGTCCCAACGATTGGTGGTGGTTCTGAGGCATTGATTGTCTCTGCAAATTTGGAGAGCCAACACTCTTCGGAAAAAATATTGGTATAGGTCTCTCGCACAAGGCGATTGAGTGTTCCCATATCTCCTGCTCTGCAAAGAACAGAGTCATGTATGACTGTGAATGGTTCATCGAATTGAGTAAATGATCTGTGAAGAATCGAAGCATCGAATGAATGAATGTAATTTGGGGCAGTGCTAGACTTATGTTTAGTAGGACTTGGTGTAGTTTTACCAGTAGGTAATCTTACACAAGTACGTCCTAACAACTGCAGCTCCATCTGTTTGGTTTCGATGTCGTCTCTTTTTTGATTGACAATAAACCCAGACGGTGTGACCCATTCAACTTCTTTAGCACCATTTCTGATGTAAAGTCCGACATGTTTCTTTATCCATCGCATCACTTGCATTGGCCCTGGGACTATAGAGTCCATGCTGTTGTATACAGCGTTTACGACCTGTGTGAGCTCGTCCTTTGTGGGGTCGATACCCTCTTCAAGTAATGCTTCACGTATGTACTTACGACTACTATCCTTAGTAGCATTGTATGGTATGGTCATTACCGTGCGTTTGCACACGGATCTGTTCATCCAACGGTGCATGTATGTAGGTAAGAACTCTTTTGCTTTCTCAGCCACCGCTTTGTAAGCGTCACTAGGTTTACTACTAGGTACGACATTTACAAGCTCTGCTGTGCTTTTGTCTCTAGCTAGACCAGCAAGGATCTGTAGACCAGAGCATGTTGCATCAACTGCAACCATAAGACCAGTTGTTTTCTTGTCTTTAGCTATACAGCAGTGGTAGTATTCATGACAAGCAGCCATAAATTGCCAAGGCTCGTCAACTTCTTCCCAAAGGTGTAAATATCCTTCTGGGTCGGTAGCGACCTTGGTTATAAGGTCAGTGTTATCAGACACCCATTGATGTCTGTCCTCTAGTGTTTCTTTGTCCAGTCCGTAGGTGGTAGCTACTTGGAAAGATAACCAGAGTTCTGCCTCATCTGTCACACTAGACTCATCAGCAAATCGCAATAATGCTTTACCAAAGTCTGTGTCTTGTGGTGTTAGGAAGGCTGGTATAGGATATGCTCTACCTCTGTAGTCGAAAGACCAACATAAATAAAAGACATCATCCTTAAACTTCTCAGCAGCTTCTAACTGTGTGCGTGTCCGCACTGATCGTTTGAAGTTTATTCGATCAGCATTGTGAGCCTCTGCCATAGCTCGTCTCCAAGCTAGGTTGCTCTCCTGATTTTCGTCTGCATCTACAGGACGTGGTAACTTCGTGGTAGGACTAATAGGTATAAACTTACCTATAATTCTACCTCTCAACCTCATCTTATCTGCTATGTGCAGCACGTGCTGATTAACACAGTACTTGACCCGCTGTAACTTGTTTAAGAAGTTCATCGGTGCTTCTCCGTGTATTATGATGGGGTTTCCCTTTCGAGTAAGATCATGACCCTTCATCATACGGTTAGTCAAGTAACCACCGTAGATAATAGTACCATCATCATTGTACCCCCAATCGTCTGGTACGACTAGCATTGGCCAAGGTATACCAGCAAATAACTCAGCAGATTTTATGAGTTCAGCTCGTCTTTGATTAAACAAATCAGTAGGAACTACCCTGTATTCATATCGTTTGCGATGTGTCTTACGTTTGTTAACAGAAAACCACTGTGTAGTTTCCATAACAATTAATAGACCCCACCTGCCAAGTGATGTCTTGGTTTTGATATTCCAGGGCTGCCATCTGATGTCACGTTGTCCAAACTTCTGACTAGCTATGATCTCTTTTTGTCGTGTACCACATGAGTTATGAAAGTATTTCTCACTGATGTAGTGCATCAACGCAGGATGTTCTTTCTTGTACCATCTGAACTTACACTCTGATTCAAGTGCAGAGCCAAGAGCAACCAGCATAGGAGTGATAAGGTTAGCTCCTCTCTGTGTGCTAAATACTCTGTCAAATGTGATCTTGAGTAGAATAGTTGCGATGGCTAGAGGTTCGAGGTCATCAAGGTAAAGAGCTATGTCTTTGTAAAACTTACCAGCTTGACCTGTTTTAAGTTTAAACTTAGTACTTTCGACCTTGGTAATAAGATAGGGTAGTGCCTCTCTGATTGATGACACCCCATAAACGCTTGCGGAAGCGTAGGATTTGCCTTCTAGTTTCTCTATGGAATCGTGAAGCCTTTGCCTCCCACAGCTGATCGCTTCCTGTTCTAGTAGAAACTGTCGATGTAGGTCTGAATGAGTCACCATAAGCTAGGAAAAGAGAGTATTCATAATCATCTAAGCGGTCAATTTGTCGTTGTGTCAAATTAGTCATAGAGTTTACATTGGGGTTCGTAGGGAAACACTTTACAGTACTCCTCCATGTTATCAAAACATTTCCAGTTTGGTAAGTAAAAACCTACTTCATACTCTGGATTACGTTTAGTTTGTAGCAACCCTTGAGCTGCAAGTATAACCATTAGGTTGTCAATGATGGGAGGGCCACAGGGATCTATTTCTAGCATCACCTCACCTGTCTCATCATCTATGTAGTAACCGAGTCGATCAAGTATCTCGGATAAATCGTGTGGATTCATGGTATGTCATGTTGGGTATCCATTACAGCATTGCTAGTCATGACAACATAGTCATCATCATTCATGAGTAAACCTTTCATGAACCGTTTTGCTGCAGTGGCTTGGCGGTATGCTTTTTCTTGTATAGTGCCGTCTTGCTTTACAGCTCGGACGACACATACATAAGCTGCGGGAAGATCCCAGGTGAGAGCTGCCTCGTGACCCATATCAAACGTGACTTGAGTAAGTTCGTCTGTGGCACGCCACTTGTTTAGCTCTCGTATTCGGTTTTCAAATGGGTCTTTTCTCATGTTACCAGATTCGTATTTGATTTTTAGTTGGTGGGTTGTCCTTATTGTGCATGTAAACTACGTACTGGCAGCTCTGCATGGACAATGAGATGGCAAGCATAATGAGGCACGCTTTCATACAAGCTCTTCATCAAATCTTTTCATGGCAATCTCAGCTTGCCTTTCCTCATCGTAATAAGGGAAAGCAGCCTTTACCTCCTCAAAGATAGTTTCGAGGCGTTCTTGTGCGTGTGGTGTACTCAATTCAAGTCCTCCTCTTGGTTGATGTTGCGTAGGTTGTGTGCCTCAACAATGAACTTGTCACCGTCTCTTGGACTTTGCATGATACGTCTGAGTCTAACCATTGTGGTGTCAATGGAATCAAACACTCCACATATCGTACCATCATCTAAGTATGGAGAATGTCGTGTGATTGTAAAGACAATCGGGTCGTCACAGCAGTCAAAGGTTTGGATGTACTGCTGTTCTTCTTTTGGTTTGAGGTCGATAATGTCAGCCATGTGATTGAAGCCAAGTAAGTGAGCGTTGCATTGTGGAAGGGTCGTCACCAAACTTACCAAAAGCTACGTTGCAGGAGTCGCAGATGTAGCCTCTGAATCTGTCAGTTTTGTGATCGTGGTCAAGAACCCAGTTAGTAGTATGCCTACCGCATGCTGGGCAATCGCCTGGGGCAGGTACAGGATGCTGCCGTCTCAGTCTACGTCTGACCGTTGCTTGGTGGTTGGAGCAATGCTTGCAAGTATTCTTGCGACCTGCTCCCGCAGTACTGAAGAGCGGAAAGTCTTTGAGAAGTTTGAGATCTCCACACTCTTTGCACTGTTTAGCCTGTCCTGATTTGTAGGCTTCTTGGATCTCACTTTCAATTAACTTCATAGTAATTGGTGTAGATCACAGAGTCTGCAATGTGGTTAAGCCCAGCGTCAGCTAGTGCATCGTAGATGTCTCTGTCTGAATCGAAATCCACAGCGATAGTGGAATTTCCAGATGGTGTATAGGAGTAGCCAGCCTCCAAGATAGAGGAGGCTACACTGCGGTCAAAAGTAACAGTCATGGTTGGCATTAGATTTGAGGAAGTACAGGTTCTTGCACAAGTCTGACCTTTGCAAGTTTTTGTTTGTAGAAAGATGTAGGTGTGATCTCTCTACACTTAACACCTTTAACCTTACAATTAGCGTTGACCCAGAAGCCAAGACTCATGTTAGGTTGTGCAAGTAGATTGGCAATAGCTCTGCGAGATACGTTGTTGTACTCGTAGCGTGTACCAGTTAAGAACTCAACAATGGCTGTGCCAGTGAGTGGAGATACGTCAACAGTCTTGACGCATGTGGAAGTACGTGACTTTGGTTGCATGATGATAAGTGGTGAACAACAGAGGGTGAGACCCTCATCCAACATATTAGCTATGCTGGAGGAGAGCGTCAAGTTGTTTGATACGATTGAGTGGAATTGTTGCGGTTTGCGGACATATTGTATTGCCTAAGCATTTAAGTCTGTCCACCCTACGGGATAGCCCATCATCTCCTCTACGAAGCATGGGTTGAGATGCATAGGTTCGCCAGTCGGAACTGAGTCGGATTCCTGTATCACTCCAGTCAAGTAGCCCTGTTTCTGCCAACGCAAGCTGCTCTTGCTGCCCTTGACCCCTATGCCCTTCCACTCTGACGCTCGTGGTGTTGGCAACAGGGTGAGCTTGTCCTGTAGGTTGAGGCTGTGACTTGTACCTGTCTGCGATAGTCTCCGTCCATTTGCTGTTATCTTGGCATTTGGATGTGCGATAGTATCTTGGGTCGTTGGCGTAGGCAATAATCCAGATGCGTTTGCGGAGGTGGCAGCCACCCACGTCTCGTGCTGATACAATGCCCCACTCAGCATTATACCCGCTTTTGGCAATTTCGTGGAGGATTTGTTGGAAGGTTTGCCCGTTGCTGTGACTAATGGTATTTGCAACATTTTCGAGGAGGATGTACTTAGGTCGAACTTGCCGAGCGATCTGCATAACCCTGTAGAACAAGCCACTGCGAGTGCCAGCTCCCAGTCCAGCTTGTTTGCCAGCCGAGCTGAGGTCTTGGCATGGGAATCCAGCTGTGATGAGATCGTACTCACCGAATCTGTAAGATGTGTCAAATGTCGTGATGTCATCATGGATAGGTACGTTAGGGAAGTTTTTGCGTAGAATCTTTTGACAGTATGGGTCAATCTCTACAAAGTCGAGGGTAGTGAAACCACCGAGGAGGTGTCCAGCATAGGCGAAGCCACCTATGCCAGAGAATAGGTCTAGTACTCTCATACGTGTGGGTGTTTGGGGCGTAGTTTTTTCATCTCGATGTATGCCATCTTACGATAGAATACACGTCTGCGTTCAGCCTCTGCATCTGGGAGTACGTGAGAGTCCTTTGACGGTATCGAAGTACCAGCGTTCGACTTCTTGGGTTGGGAATTGGTAGTTTCTGTCATGGAGGTCAGTAAGTACGGATAGAAGGACTGGGTCATTGATGACGTTTTTGTTGACGAATACAGAACCGTCAAGTATGGGCATGAGTGTGAGTTGTTTAGACATTGTAGATACGTTTGTGTGTAACCCAAGTGATGGCTTGAATAGTGGCTGCGGTGTAGTGCTCGCCTAGCTCCTCATTGATGAAGGCAGTAGCGTCACGATAATCAGTCTTGATTTGTGCACGCAGCTTCACGCCAATAGGTGGAACTTCTTTCATAGTCAAGCGTTGCCCGAACCATACGGAATAGGCATGCCCGTCAATACACACGTCATTGAGTGCGGGGTTGGTGATGCAGTTGAAAAACTCAACAATCTTTTTGCCCTTGAGGATAGTGGCAATAGGTATACGTGTGAGCAGTATGTCCACAGCTTTCTCTTTCATTTTGCCATAGGTACATACTTTTACGGCTAGTAGGTCAGAACGAGTACCGCCAGCACGCCAGCATTTGATGATAGACTCAGCGTCTATAATGTTACGCTCCCATCTGTTATTAGGTGATAGGGCAGCTATAACACCTGCTACGGTCTCAGCTGATACGCCATAAGTCTCGCCAATGCGTGCGGCAATCTTGAGAGCGGACGGATACCAGTCACAACCTAGCTGCACTTCTTGAGACGTGGCAAGCGTAAACTTGGCGACAATCTCACGTGCATTGTGTGATAGTTGGGAATAGGTCACAATTTGATTTGGTTTAGTGTGGTGCGGTATGCAAGAATTGAACTTGCAACTATATGCATATTGTACTGGTAAGGTATAGGGACGGATAAGAGTATAAATACTCAACGTCAACATTCGTTAGTAATCGGTGTGAGTGATAGTTGGACGACCTACCGCATGAAAAGCCTATAAAAGTATTTTATCACTTGTAAAAAGTGGACTGTTGGCAGTCTATAGACTTGGTAAATAAATTGATTTGCTAAATCCTTTTCTGCTTTTAACGGTCTATCCAGCCCACCCGTTAGACCTCACTATGTGTATCAGTCTAAATTTCCACCCCCCTCGGTTTGACTGTAGTTGTTGTTGTTTAATAAGCGTTGTTCGTGATTGATGTACCTATCATGCCAACACTATTTGAGCCTGTCAACCTACCGCCTGGTTTTGTCAGCAATTCAACACATTTCCATTTTTTATATATATAGAGTCCCTTTGCGATCAGCGTATTAGTGATAGTGGCTGACTGGGTTCTTAGGTTGAGATTGACCGTAGACTGATGAGAATGAAAACGATAACCATTTTCGTTTCTCAATAATATTGGCTTATTGATTCTCATTAATACTCCTTGTTGATTCTCATTAATTCTTCTTATTGAGAATTGACCCTCTCCTGGTTTTGCTCGATACGCCGATTTATTACACTTAAAAATATTTATTTGTGGATTCTCCTTAATCACTATTAAAAAGCCTTATATCCCACATAAACTATGCTTATATATAGTGTCCATATATATGTATTGACTTGATGACACACTAAATAAGACTCATATGAGACGTGTGGGGATCGTAACAATTCTGTATAGTGTGGTTAACCGAACATTTGTATAGTGTTAATACAGATGCCGCCAAAACCCCGCAAGTCTTTTTGATAATGATAATCATTTTCATTTATACCCATATTCCTGAAAAATGATAATGATAATCGTTTTTATTCAAGTGTTGATAACCGAACCCCGCGAGGTACTATAAAAAATGTTATATGTCAATGAGTAAAAATACCTATTGTCAGCATATCATGACCTGGGGCTTGCGGGGGTAACGACCAGTAACGCGCGTTAGAATACCCCACAAACAATTTTGCCAAAATTTAAGACACCCCTCAAGCCCCCCTACGTACAGTACAAACAGTACAAAGGTAGTATAGGGTTAGTATGAGTATGTTAAATAGTAGCACGAGCGGGTAACTCGTGTAGTAGAGGGGGAGTGATGAAATCATCTTCCCCTCTTGACCGCTGTTTCCACCCACGAGGAGCACCACTTCCCCGTGTATTATGATGGGGTATCTTCACATCCAAGTCATATCCTTCCCTGTAGCTAATCCTCTAGCCTCTTTACGTTGGTCTAAATCCAATCCCAACACCATATGATTAGCTTCAGCTTGAGGGTCATCCATCCAAGCTTCTAGATGGTCTAACCATTCTTCTCTTCGTCTGTCTTTTATTTGCTGTTGGGCTGAAATGGCGAGAGCATCGGTGAACCATTTAACTCCTTGGGCAAGGGAGTCAATTCTGTCATCGTGTCGAACGGCACCTTTTTCTCTACACATTCTGCTGATTTGGTAAGCAAGCATATATTGGAATCTATTTTCAGTCGCTTCATCAGCATTTGACGCATAATCCCATTCAATAACCTTGGGGTCAATAACCAGCCTATGCTGATTAAAGACAGGCTCAAGGCTACTAATAATCCTATCTTCTTTACGGACATTAGCTCTAGTCTCCTCTATGTTAATGTTTGTCTTTGTTGTCTGACAGTGTTTTCTAAATAGCTCTGATACAATACCATCGCCAAAGTTACTCTCGATGAGCAGCGTACTCGCACCATATTTACGGCATCTCCTTAATATGTCTAATAATGTCTTGTCACTATAACCGTCTCTAGTAGCGTATATTTCATGCAGGTATATAAATCCATTTAACTGTGATAGGAAGCATGCTACAGTCTCATCTGAGCCCCTTCCAGAGGGGTCTACCGAACATATAGTCTCTGCATACTCAACCCATTCACCTTGTATCTGCATTGGGCTGTACCAATAGTCTCCTGGGAGCCCCGCACAAGGTAAGCCTTTAACTATATTGTCTGGGCTAGAGCACCAAATAATATTTTCTGGTGCATGTGTGGGGTTTACGGGTGTGACTATAAGGTCTGCAAACTTTAATGGGAACTTTTCTGCGTCAGATAGGCTAGTATCTAGCATAAACTGCAGCATAAAGTTAGATCTACCCATAGATGCTTCTCTATCTAGTAAGTCTTCCTCTTTAAAACGTGTATCTGTAGGTTTCCACGCCATATCTGACTTTTCTAAGTCCTCTACTAGCTGTGGAGCCAACAAACCATCATACATAGCTAGTTTACGTGGGTATCTAGCTGGCCAAACAAATGGTCTATAGCTACGTTCCCTTAGCTTATTATAGACAGTGAATGTTGTTTGAGGAGTACCAAGAAACATAATACGAGAGTCACGTTTAGGAGTAAGAATAGACTCACATTCAGTAACAAGTTGTAAGAGTTTTTCACGTTGTAGCTCCGTCATACTGTTATTAGGTACTTCGACATCATCTAGTACCATAAGGTCTGCTCTAGACCCTGTTAGCTGCCCTGTAATACCCACAGACTTAACTGAGGGTGCTTGGTGTGGAGCAGCTGGCCCTACATCAAACGATATACGAGACCACCGCTGGTCATCATTTTTCGGTTTTAGTTGTGATAACCAAGGTACTTCTAGTATCAATCTTTGGCAAAAAATAGAAAAGCTGTCTGCTCTGTCTTTACTTGCGGAGACAACCATAATTTTTTTATCAGGGTCATTGAAAAGAGTCCAAAGAACAAATGCAGCAGTAATCCAAGACTTACCCACACCCCTAAACGCTTGGATTTGAAGTCTTTTAGGCCCATGTTGTAAATATTCCGCTATACATAATTGTGCTCTTGTAGGAGCTGGTAAGTTTAAATGTGTCCAAACAGCGGTAAGAAAATACCTAAAGTCTTTTTGGAGTTGTTCTTCAATCTTCATAGTTTATACTCATATCATCTAAACCTTTAACTTCAGATGGTATAACCTTTACCCCAGGTTCATTACGCCATTCTTCACAGAAATCACATAGTCTGTGATACTCTTTAACGGCATCATCTACAGCTTTTTTGGCTTTGTAGTCTACATATTGAGGTTCTAGCCATAGCAAAAACCACACCATAGCCCAACGAACTGGGCGAGGTGTAGCATATGCAATGTCTTTTAGTTCCTGTAATAGTAGCTTATTAGGGTTAAATAGTTTGTTCATTTAATCCAATCTAATATTAGGTTTTCTCGTAGTGGGTTTGGTGGGAAGTTATTTCTAAACCACGTTAACCAGTCAAGGCTTCCTTTTTCTTGATTACACCTCCTACAGGCTGGAACACAATTTCTAGTATGGGAACAACCTCCCAAACATCTGGGATGTACATGGTCAATGGTAAGATCATATTCATGATGTCTTTCTCCGCAATAGATACATTCATAATTGTTTGCCTCCTTAATAGCTTTTCTCCAGAGTTTTTTAGCGTCTGTTGATGTCATAACTATTAAGTTTTGTGTGTAATGTTTATAAGTAGGAAGTACTGGTGTCATTTTCTGCTTCTGTTTCTAGCTCTATTTTTTGAAACGCTTTCACGTACTAATTTTCCTGATTTAGTGTGTGAAAAATCCTTACCGCCCTTGCCTTCTGCCCCCGCTTTTCTACGGGCTCTTTTAAGTTCCACTCTGTAGGCAATGGCTTCTTTAGATTTGTTACGCTTTCTGTTGTATGCGTTTTTCTTTGCTCTGGATGCGGGGTTATCCCTGTAGTTTCTTGCACTTCGCTTAAGTTGTTTACGTGGTAATCTTCTAGGAGCCATTTCTAATTACCGATTTTTGGACTGTTTCAAAGTCAACATCTGGCATAATGTCTGCCAGTTGCGATAAAGGTGATGTATCAAAGGCTACACCTGTTATGTCGTTTTTATAGAGCCAATCAGCAGCAGCTTTTAGGTCAGCGGTAGTAGCTTCACCGCTACGTATTCTGTCTATAAGCTCAGTTGTAACTAACTTATGTAGTTCGTTAAACTGTTCTTCTCCTGCTCTTTTACTCAACTTTTAATCCTCTCTTAATAAATTCTACTGCTTTGTCATCAAGGTCATTATCGCTTTCTTTAGATAACTTTTCTAGCAAGTCAAGTACAAATAATTTAAATTTCTCACTTTTTAAAAAAGTTAAAACGATTGGTTTTAGTAGTGCTAACATTTTGTTTAATTAACGATTGTATAGGTACGATGTCAGAACACA
>Ga0208159_1000748_pt1 | contig 12680 bp, 12 predicted proteins | sample 9_EtaG_FD_184082 | JGI IMG/M metagenome (GOLD analysis project Ga0208159, IMG submission 184082) | Marine viral communities from the Subarctic Pacific Ocean - 9_ETSP_OMZ_AT15188 metaG (SPAdes) (version 2) | ecosystem: Environmental > Aquatic > Marine > Oceanic | place: Pacific Ocean | collected... | reverse complement strand
ACAGAGGCAACTCCAAAACGTGGTGGTGTTACCATTCAAGCAAATGAAGTTACAAAGACTAATGGAGGGAACGTTGTATACACCAGCACTGACCAGTCTGGTAACTTCAGAATAGGTGATGACTTACAAATTAATCAAAATAATGGTACGATCAGTGGTAGAGCATTCTCCAGAAGTTTATTTACTGAAATGACACCGTTTATTCTAGCATTGAGTTAAGATGGCACAATTAGCACTTAATAGATTTCAAACAGTAACACTTGAACTTACAGACTCAGAGCAGACAATGTACACTGCTCCAACCGGTTATACTGCCATTCTTTTGTATGCTCATGTAGCAAATGTTGGTTCATCTGACGCAACAGTTACAATGAAACATGCGAGATCAGGAACTGATACAGAAATTATAAATGCAGCAAATGTGCCAACAAATGACGCATTTGTTCCTCTCAGTGGCAAATTAGTTTTAGAAACAAGTGACTCAGTAAAAGTCACTGCTAGTGCTAACAGTACACTCAAGTGTATTTTAAGTATCCTGGAGACCGCAACGTAATGCCATATATCGTAGGTTCATTAACCAAAACTAACTTAAATATGACTGGTGGTGTTGTTCAGTCTGGTGTGACCACAACTGCCACTACTAATGAGACTGCGATTGTATCAATTTCAGCGCCTAAATATCAGTCAGTTGAGTTTAAAATACAAGTCACTCAATCAAGTTCTTACAACTCAACTATTGTAAGAGCGATGCATGATGGTTCAAGTGCATATGTTAGTGAGTATGGCACACTTCAAGTGCCCTCTGGTATAGCGACTTTTTCTGCAGATGTTAGTGCAGGTCAACTAAGACTTTTAGCATACCCTTCATCTTCTGGTTTAACAACCTTTAGCGTTATCTACACCGCATTGAACGCATGAAAACTTTTAAGGAGTTTATTAAAGAAGCAGCACCCACTAACTCCGTTACTGACGGGGGAGTGGCGGAATATACTCCTTATTTGTTTAAAAATGAGGATGATGACGATCTCACTCAAGATTATCAAACACCAGCAGAACCTGGTGAGGCAAGATATAGATTTTCAAATATATACCCCGTTTTAAAACTCTCACTGAGTAACAGTGATGGAGATGGACCTAGTATTGACTCTATGGTTCATGCATCTAAAGAATATACACAGTTGATGGATAATAATACTATCAAACGTATCCGTTCAAACTTTGATAAATTCTACAAAGAAGAAACGAACCCTAGAATTCCTAGAAAAAAAGGACAACCTGCTAAATCAAAGAAACACTCTGACCTCTACACCGATGAAGACCCTAAAGGAACTATTCATGGTCTAGGTTTTAAGAACGTTGCTAAAGCAAAAGAGTCTGTAAGTAAGATTAGAAACTCCTCAAGATCACATGCTCACAAGATCCAAGCAGCAGTTGCCATGGAACAAAGAGCAAGAGAAATGGGCAAAACTGCAGAGGCAGCAGTCTATAGAAAGTACATTAATATGATGAAAAAGAAAACAAAAGCGATGAGAGAAGGTTGGAGTGCTAAATACAAGCGCAGTATTGATTGCTCTAACCCAAAAGGTTTTTCTCAAAAAGCACATTGTGCGGGAAAGAAGAAGAGAGCAAAGTAAACTTCGCTAGGTGTTGAAATGAAACCTCTTAAGATTGCAACTATTGGACTAGGTGCATTGATTGGTGTAGCACATATCGGTGTCTTAGGTCATTTGATTAGGCAAACTCCTGAGCGCGTTATTCAGGTCCCAACTATCAACATCCCAAGCGGAACTCCTTACTCTTCATATAAGATTGAAGCAGGGAAACATGGATATAAAATTGAATATAAAGCAAACGATCCTGCTATTCTTGAGTCGCAGAGATCACTAGACCTCACTAAAAGTAAAAGTGGTTTCTTCGGTGGTAATAATTATGAGGATCGCAATGAATATCGAACGGATCAATATACTATGGAAGGTGTGAGGAACATGGGAGGTGCCTCTTTGCCAGGCGAGGGAAAGTCTGCGAAAAACGTAGAGTGCATCGTGGCGGACGCTGGAGCACGGTCACAAGGTGCAATGGCAGGAACCGCAATTAGCACAGGACTTATTGCACCTGCAGTTATGAACATTCCTTATGTTGGATGGTTAGTTGCAGGATGGGCAAACTTACTTGGTCAGAGGGCAGGTGAAGAAGCAGGTTCTAGAGTCGGTTCAGTATTCAATGATTGCTAAATAATAGATGAGACTACTGGTTTCTTATGAAAAAGTGTCCTCCCGGACAGTATTACTGTTTCACCGATAAAAAATGTAAGAAGATTCCATCCGGTTATTATATCGGTGGAAGAGGTATGCTGGCAGCCAAACCTAAAAATGGGAATGGCAACGGTAATGGTAATGGTAATGGAAATGGTAACGGCAATGGTAGTGTTTCTTCTGGTAATGGTAATGGCAATGGTGGTAATGGGGGTGGGAGTGGCAATGGTGGATCCAACGGCGGAGGCATGGGAGAAGAGGTAGTTCATACTGAGGGTACGTTACGCAATTGGTTTAAAGGTTCTCGCTCTAAGGGTGGAAAACCTGGATGGGTTCAAGTTGTATCAGGAAAACCCTGTGCCAGGCAACCCGGACAAAAGAGCACGCCAAAGTGCGTATCATCAGCAAAAAGAGCATCTATGACAGACGCCGAAAGGAAGTCTGCACAGAGAAGAAAAAGAAAAGCAGATCCAGGACAACCACAAAAATCTGGTGCTGCTAAACCAACCTATGTAAGTACCGATAGCCCTCGGAAGAAGTCAATGAAAGAAGGAAAAGATCACCCTAAAAATGTAAAGGGTATTGCAAAAGAATTAGACAAAGCAGTTGAAATGCATAAGAGTCAAGCAAAAAGACTCAGAAAAGCTGGCATTTCAGAGGGTTCGGATAAAAAGGGTAAAGGCAGTGGATCTAAAGATGCCTGTTACCATAAAGTTAAGTCTCGTTACTCCGTTTGGCCAAGTGCGTATGCGTCGGGAGCACTAGTCAAGTGTCGTAAGGTAGGTGCAGCCAATTGGGGAAATAGCACCAAAAAAGAAGAATTTTCTAACTGGAGAGAGGAGTTAGCAGAAGCAAAAAAGTGCTGGAAGGGTTACAAAAAAGTAGGAACCCAAAAACTCTTCGGTAAAACCTACAATCGTTGTGAAAAAATTAAAAAAGAGCAGGTTGAAGAAGCAGTAAGAATCCCTGCAAAAATTGGTAACATTGTTGAAGTAACATTTGTGTTCCGTGGAAGGAGCATGATGATAAAAATGTTCTTCCCTAAAGTAGGTATTCCCTCTAGAACAGAAGTTCAAGATCAAATTAATAATGTATATCCTGGCGCAAGACTAACGTATTTCAGAGTCTCAGACTATGAACCAGGACAACCACTTCTCAAAGTCGCAGAAGAGCGATCAGGAGAAGATAAAGAAATTAATGAAACTGTTGCAAATGACGCAACAGTATCAGGAGAAGTCGCTCAAAAGACCGAGGGGACACTAGATGAAGATGACATGAAGGGAATGTCTGTCAAGTCTGGTCACAAACGTCCCACAGATAGTGGTGCAGGAATGACTAAAAAGGGTGTTGAAGCGTATCGTCGTAGAAACCCAGGTTCAAAGTTAAAAACTGCAGTAACAAAAGATCCTTCCAAAATTAAAAAAGGAAGTTCGGACGATAAACGTAGAAAAAGTTTTTGTGCCAGATCTGCGGGTCAAATGAAAATGTTTCCAAAGGCAGCAAAAGATCCAGATAGCAGGTTAAGACAAGCAAGAAGACGTTGGAATTGCTGAGTAAAGTATGCCTGATAATGTATATCTTGGTAACCCTAACCTAAAAAAAGCGAATACCCCTATTGAGTTCACTGAAGAGCAAATCATTGAATTTGTTCAGTGTCAAGGGGATCCGGTTTATTTTGCTAATAAGTATGTAAAAATTGTTAGTTTGGATGAGGGTCTTGTTCCCTTCAAACCATATCGCTTTCAAGAGAAGTTAATTAACAACTTCCACGAGAACAGATTCAATATCTGTAAAATGCCTAGGCAGACTGGTAAATCCACTACAGTGGTTTCTTACCTTTTGCATTATGCTATCTTTAATGATAGCGTAAACATTGGTATTCTTGCAAACAAAGCAGCGACTGCTAGAGAACTTCTTGGAAGGTTACAAACTGCATATGAGAACCTTCCCAAGTGGATGCAGCAAGGTATTATGGTATGGAACAAAGGTAGTTTGGAGTTAGAAAATGGGAGTAAGATACTGGCAGCTTCTACGTCTGCAAGTGCTGTCCGAGGCATGTCGTTCAACATTCTCTTCCTCGACGAATTCGCATTCGTTCCAAACCATGTTGCGGACTCCTTCTTTGCATCTGTTTATCCTACTATTACTTCTGGTAAAAACACCAAGGTAATTATTGTATCTACCCCTCACGGTATGAATCACTTCTACCGTTTGTGGCACGATGCAGAGAAACAAAAAAATGAGTATGTTCCGACTGACGTTCACTGGAGTGAAGTCCCAGGAAGAGATGAAGAGTGGAAAGAGCAAACTATCAAGAACACGTCTGAACAGCAGTTCAAGATTGAGTTTGAGTGTGAGTTTCTTGGGTCTATTGATACTCTAATTGCTCCTAGCAAACTGAGATCATTAGTATATGAGGCACCACAAACATCTAATGCTGGTCTTGATGTGTATCAGGATCCAATAAAAGATCATGATTATGTTGTTACTGTTGACGTTGCCAGGGGTGTAGGAGAAGATTATTCTGCATTTGTATGTGTAGACATAACAGAGTTTCCCCATAAGGTTGTAGCAAAATATAGAAATAATGACATAAAACCAATGCTATTTCCTAATGTTATATACGAAATAGCAAAGAGTTATAATAATGCTTTTATTTTATGTGAGGTAAATGATGTTGGAGATCAAGTAGCATCATTACTTCACTATGACTTAGAATATCAAAACGTTTTGATGTGCTCTATGAGAGGTAGAGCAGGACAGATAGTTGGACAAGGTTTTTCTGGCAAAAAGACACAACTAGGTGTCAAGATGTCAAAGACTGTTAAAAAGGTTGGTTCTCTTAACTTGAAAACAATGATTGAAGAGAATAAACTTCTTTTCAATGACTTGGACATTATATCAGAACTAACAACATTCATCTCAAAGAATAACTCGTTTGAGGCAGAAGATGGTTGTAATGATGACTTGGCAATGTGTCTTGTCATTTATGCCTGGTTGGTGGCACAAGACTATTTTAAAGAACTTACTGACCAAGATATAAGAAAGCGTCTCTACGAAGAGCAGAAGAATCAGATAGAACAGGATATGGCACCATTTGGTTTCCTTGACGATGGTTTAGGTTCTGAGAGTTTTACTGACTCCGAGGGTGACCGTTGGTTCCAAGCAGATGAATATGGTGACCGTTCCTACATGTGGGAGTATCGGTAATGGATCTCGATGGACAGATCAAACTTGGACATCTGCTCCTAAACGATAGAAAGTGTAGAGTATGTGGAGAAACGAAGAACCTGATAGAGGGATATTATAGAACAAGAAAGGATAGAGGAGCGGTTGCATCATCATATTCCTATGAATGCAAGGAATGCACCATCAAGAGAATTGTTGAAAACAAGAGAAAACAAACTCCATTTATGGACTGGGACTACCCAGATTGGTAGTTCACGTCGTGTTTCCCCGCTGAAAATGCTGCAAATTCTAAATATCTACAGATAAACTGAGACAACGGAGAAAAACATGGCGACTCCTCAATTATCTCCTGGGATACTTGTAAGGGAGGTTGATCTTACAGTAGGCAGAGCTGATAATGTTCTTCAAAACAACGGAGCGATAGCGGCACCTTTCAGTATTGGTCCCGTATCGGAAGCTGTAGATATCACTACAGAGGAAGAACTGATCAATGTGTTTGGAAGTCCCATTTCCACTGATAGGCACTATGAGTACTGGATGACAGCATCATCCTTCCTATCTTACGGTGGAAGACTCAAGGTTGTCAGAGTTGATGGTTCTAACCTCAACAATGCTAATTCTGGTGTCAGTATGGCATCCACCACATTAAAGATCAAAAACTTTGATGACTTTAATGCCAACTACGACGATGCAACCGACTTCCTGTACGCAGCGAAGAATCCTGGAACATTTGCAAACAACTTAAAGGTTGCTTTCATTGATGACTTTGCTGATCAAGTCATCGGTATTACAACAGATGACCCTGGTGCTTCTAACATCAAGGTTGGTTTTGGTGTCACTATGGCACTGAGCGGAACTGAACCTGGTATTGGAACAACCAAAACTATCAATGGTTTCCTGAAAGGCATCATCACTGGTGTAACCACTGACTCTACAAACAGTGCTAGTAGCATCGCTGTTAAAGTTGTATCCAGAGTTTCTGGACAAAGCACAGAGAACGCTATCTCTTACGTTCAGAACGATCCTCTGAGATCTTTCGTATCTGGCGCAACTATCATCCCTGTTAATAACTCTGGTATTAACACAGGTAAAGGTATTGGCGTATTTGCTGGTGCTGCTGGAACAGTCACTGACTGGTATGATGGTCAGCAACTGACACTCTCCAATGCAACCATCTTCTGGAAAGAGATTGCTCCCAAACCTACAACATCTGCTTATGTAAGCGATAGACAAGGTTTGAATGATGGAATGCACATTGTTGTTGTCGATGATGAAGGCACTCTGACAGGTGTTAAAGGTAATGTTCTTGAGAGAAACACTTTCCTCTCCAAGGCATCTGATACTGTTTCTGCAGTCGCCTCTCCTGAGAGAACATTCTACAAGGACTTCCTTGCTCAAGGTTCTCAATACATCTACGGTGGTGGTAACGCATCTGCTGCAGCAGACTCCCATCACGGTACAACTCCCGTTGCTACAGGTTTCTCCACACAATTTACAGCAAATACAACTGCTGAAGGTCTTTGGGGACAACTTGCACAAGATACTGTATTCGGTGCTATCGGTAACAAGACTTATGCCCTCGTTGGTGGTAAGGACTACAGTGGAACCGACAACAAAGGAATGGCAGCAACTCTTGGTGACCTGACCGCAGGTTACGAATTGTTTGCTAATAAGGATGAGATTGAAATCAACTTCCTTCTCATGGGTCCTGGTTGCACCACTGAAGTTGAGTCGCAGGCAAAAGCAAATAAACTTATTTCTATCGCAAATGGTAGAAAAGACTGTGTTGCTTGCATCTCACCTGATAGAAACAATGTAGTTGATGTTGCATCTGCTACGGATCAAACAAATAACATCATTAAGTTCTTCTCTCCCCTGTCTTCTTCTTCGTTCGCATTCTTTGATAGCGGATACAAGTACATGTATGACAGGTTCAATAATAAGTTCCGCTACATTCCTGCCAACGGAGACGTTGCTGGTCTGATGGTTAGAACTGAAATTGATCAGTTCCCCTGGTATTCACCTGCTGGACAACAGAGAGGTGTACTTAACAATGCCACTAAACTGGCATACAATCCCAATAAAGCACAGAGAGACTCCCTGTATGAAGCAAGAGTCAACTCTATCGTCACATTACCAGGGACTGGCACCGTTCTTTACGGTGATAAGACTGGACTAAACTTCGCTTCCGCGTTCGATAGAATCAATGTTCGTCGCCTCTTCCTCACAGTTGAGAAGGCACTTGAAGGACTCGCAAACGAGCAACTCTTTGAGTTCAACGATGAGATCACAAGATCTTCCTTCACAAACGCTGTTGAACCCTTCCTCCGTGATGTTCAAGCGAAGAGAGGTTTGACTGACTTCCGAGTCATTTGTGATAGTTCTAATAACACTCCTGACGTTGTTGACAATAATGAGTTCCGGGCAGACATCTTCCTGAAACCCACTAAGTCTATTAACTATGTCACTCTTACATTTGTTGCCACACGAACTGGTGTTGCATTTGAAGAAGTTACAGGCAGAGTTTGATAATAGTATTAAATAAACAAGGAGGCAACAACTAATGGCAAACTTAAGAACGATCACTAACTTCAAATCCGCCCTCAGAGGGGGCGGTGCCCGTCCTAATCTCTTTGAGGTTGATATTACCGGTTGGCCTGGTAGTGAAAATATGGGTGACTTCGGTAATGATGCTAAGGAAGAATTTCAGTTCCTTTGCAAGGCAGCAGCACTTCCTGCTTCCAATATTACTCCCATTGAAATTCCTTTTAGAGGTAGAACACTAAAGGTTGCTGGAGACAGAACCTTTGATACTTGGAACATCACCATCATCAATGATGAAAACTTCAGACTTAGAAGTAAGTTTGAGCAGTGGATGAATGGTATTAACAAACTCAGCGATGGTTCTGGTGCAACTGCTCCCGGATCTTACATGGGTAATGCAGTTGTTCATCAACTTGGTAGAGGTGCAAATCAAGGAAGAAATTCAACCACCAGCTCTGGTGGTGGCGATGGAAGCGCCGGACGTTCAGACGTTACTCCTCTCAGAACTTATTATTTCAGTGACATTTTCCCCACTGAAATTTCTGAGATAGGACTGTCTTACGACACCACTGATACTATTGAAGAGTTCACTGTTACTTTCCAAGTTCAATACTGGGTTGCTGGTACTAACAGCACTAACGGTGGACCTGCTGATCAACGCAATCTTGTGACCCGATAAATAGTCCAATAAAAGGACTGTTAGATAGTCATGGCAAAGTTATTTGGGTTCTCGATTGAGGACACCGATAAGACTCCACCTAGTGTAGTGTCCCCCGTTCCTCAGAACAATGAGGACGGGGTTGACCACTATTTGACTAGTGGGTTTTTTGGTTCTTATGTTGATATTGAAGGTGTATACAAAACTGAGTTTGATCTCATCAAACGATATCGTGAAATGTCACTTCATCCCGAATGTGACAGTGCCATTGAAGATGTTGTAAATGAAGCAATTGTTGCGGACACCAACGAGTCTCCAGTAGAAATAGAACTTTCAAACTTGAATGCTAGTGATGGCATCAAAAAGAAAATTAGAGAAGAGTTTAAATATATCCTTTCGTTATTAGATTTTGACAAAAAAGCGCACGAAATCTATAGGAATTGGTACATTGACGGTAGACTTTATTATCATAAAGTCATTGACATGAAGAACCCTCAAGAGGGTATTCAAGAATTGCGTTATATCGACGCAATGAAGATGCGTTATATACGCCAACAAAAGAAAAAACCAAATGATCAGGTAAGGTTAAACAACCTTGGTAAGGCATCCGATAATCCAATGGATTATGAGTTTCCTGAAATTGAAGAGTATTTTCTCTACAATCCTAAGACAGGATATCCCACTGGAAACCCAGGAGCGATGGGTGGTTCAGCAGGAATCAAGATGGCAAAAGATTCCATAACATATTGTTCATCTGGTTTGGTAGACCGTAACAAAGGATCAACTCTTTCGTATCTTCACAAGGCAATCAAATCGCTTAATCAGCTTAGAATGATTGAAGATAGTCTGGTTATTTACAGACTGTCAAGAGCACCAGAGCGTAGAATCTTCTACATCGATGTAGGTAATCTGCCTAAAGTAAAGGCAGAACAATATCTGCGCGATGTTATGAATAGATATCGCAACAAACTCGTATATGACGCCAACACTGGAGAGATTCGTGATGACAAAAAATACATGTCAATGCTTGAGGACTTCTGGCTTCCCAGGCGTGAGGGTGGAAGAGGAACCGAAATCTCCACTCTCCCTGGCGGACAAAACCTGGGTGAAATCACTGATATTGAATATTTTAAAAAGAAACTCTACAAGTCGCTTAATGTTCCTATCTCCAGAATTGAAGGAGATGGTGGGTTTAACCTGGGGAGATCTTCTGAAATCCTGAGAGATGAAGTCAAGTTTAGTAAGTTTGTTGGACGTTTGAGAAAGAGATTCTCACGCATGTTCCACGATATGCTGAGAACCCAACTTCTTCTTAAGAACATCATCACCCCCGAAGATTGGGACATCATGGGTGAGTTCATTCAATATGACTTCCTGTATGACAATCACTTCGCTGAACTGAAAGAAGCGGAGTTGATAAATGAAAGACTTACTCTTGCTCAGGCAGCAGAACCTTACGTTGGTAAGTATTATTCTCAAGATTACTTGAGAAGAAAGGTTCTCCGTCAGACTGATCAAGAGATCTTGGAGCAGGATGAACTTATTAAAAAGGAAATAAAGGCAGGTATTATTCCTGATCCTGCAACTATTGACCCAGAAACGGGTCAACCTTTCCAACCCGAAGCGAATGATGATTTAGGGAAACCAGTCATGGAACCAGAAACAGATGGTTCAGCAACTGAAGCACCTGAACTACCCAAGGGTGGGGAGATATAAATAAAACATAGTAGGTATTGACTATTCACATGGATGAGCTTATGGATATGATGATATCCGATGAATCTCCGTCGCAGATCAGCGACAAGATCAAGGATATTCTTTTTGCTAAGTCTGCTGAGAGGATCGATGCATATCGTCCTTCAATAGCAAATGCAGTTTTTGACGGTGAAGACATTGAAATAGATGACGAAGAGGAAACTCTGGAAGTCACCGATGAGTTAGAAACCGAAGACGAAACCGAAGAGGAGTCTGAATAATGGCACATCGTACAGTTGGTGCTGGTCAAAGTGTAGCAGTTGCAGGATCTGGTGGTGCCAGTGGTGCGATCACTGTTAAGTCGAATAATATTCGTATTAACGCAAGAGGTGTAAATGCTCACGTAGCAATCGGCACTGGAACAACTTGTACCCAAACTGAATATTATATTGCGGATGGTTCATCTGCTACTTTAGCACTTACTAAAGCATCGCAAAAGGTCATTAGTATTGAGTCTTTAGCAGGTGGCAAGACACGCATTACCTGTCCTGAGGGAACTCAAATGCCTTTTGCCGTTGGCAACTGTGTGTCTCTTGAAGTTGGAACAGCAGATAGTAACTGGGCGACAGTTATTACTCATGTTGGAGTTGACTCTGTTGATCAAACTGCTAGTTTCGACGGGTTCCATCAAACAAGACTCGTAGTTTCTGCTGACACAAGTGGAATTTCTACAGATTTTTCTGACAGAGATGCTACTTTATTCAACTCAGTTAAAGTGGCATCAGTCACAACTGGAGATGCTGGATCACTCTTCGTTCAACAAGTACAAATCACCGGACAAGCCTGATGAAACTTATCAGAGAGGAAATCGAATCCGTCGAATTCATTGTCGAATCAAAAGGCGGTAAAAAACAACTTTATATTGAGGGAGTATTCCTTCAGGGAAACATCAAAAACCGTAACGGTAGAATGTATCCCATGGAAACACTTCGTCGTGAAGTTGGAAGATACAACGAAAACCATGTTCAAGCAGGTAGAGCACTTGGCGAACTTGGACATCCTGATGGTCCTACCGTCAACTTAGATCGTGTATCTCACAAGATTGTTTCTCTGAAAGAGTCTGGTTCTAACTTTATCGGTAAAGCAAAGATCCTGAACACTCCTATGGGTAAGATTGCAGGATCTCTCATTGATGAAGGCGTCAAACTTGGAGTCTCATCTAGAGGTATTGGTTCTTTGAAAATGACACGCGAAGGTGTCAATGTTGTCGGTGACGACTTTATGTTAGCAACTGCTGCTGACATCGTTGCTGATCCCTCTGCTCCTGATGCATTCGTTGAAGGAATCATGGAAGGAAAAGACTGGGTATGGGATGGTGGCATTCTTCGTGAGAAGTTTGCAGAAAAAACATACAAGCAGATTAACACTCTTGCAACACAAAAACAACTTGATGAGAAGAAGTTGAATTTATTCAACGATTTCCTTAATAGTATCTGAATAGGTATTAAATCTTTTAATTTATAAATAAATATAGTTTTTAAAAAAACGGATACGGAGCTGTTCAAATGTCTCGTGGTAACGAATTACAAGAAATGGAAGTAAAGACACAGCAGTCCAAAACTGCTGCTAACGCTAACGCCAAACCTGGTGATCCTATGCCCTCTTTGTCTGGAACAACTCCTGGACAGTCGGGTTCTTACGAAGATCTCGGTGGTCCCACCCCTGAGAACTACAAAGCTGATGATGATTCTGCCAAGTTAAAAACACCTGGTAAGACTCTTAAGCAAGTCAGAGATGTAGTAAATGCTAAGGCAAAGCCTGCAGAGGCTGCCCCTGGTGGCATGAAGGAAGAAGAAGTTCAAGTAGAGGAACCAGTGATCGAAGAAGAAGAGACAACCACTGACGAGGTAGTCGCTGAGGAAGAGACTACTGAAGAAGTAGTTGCTGAGTATGACATGGAAGAGGATGTCAATGCTCTTCTCGGTGGCGAAGAACTCTCCGAAGATTTTAAAGCAAAAGCAAAAACTATCTTTGAGGCAGCAATCAACTCTAAGGTTGCCGCTATCAAAGAAGAAATCGAAGCACAGTACGCTGCCAAACTTTCTGAAGAAGTTGAAGCAGCGAAAGAGTCACTCGCTGAGCGTGTTGATTCTTATCTTGAGTATGTCTCTGACGAGTGGTTTGAAGAAAACGCACTCGCCATTGAGGCAGGTCTCAAGACTGAAATGACCGAATCATTCCTTGAAGGAATGAAGGGTCTTTTTGAAGAACATTATGTAACTATCCCTGAAGAAAAATATGATGTGCTTGAGAGCATGGTAGAAAAACTTGATGATATGGAG
>Ga0208159_1000746_pt1 | contig 12713 bp, 17 predicted proteins | sample 9_EtaG_FD_184082 | JGI IMG/M metagenome (GOLD analysis project Ga0208159, IMG submission 184082) | Marine viral communities from the Subarctic Pacific Ocean - 9_ETSP_OMZ_AT15188 metaG (SPAdes) (version 2) | ecosystem: Environmental > Aquatic > Marine > Oceanic | place: Pacific Ocean | collected... | reverse complement strand
CCTTCTGCTAAGTTTTCTAAAAGCTCTTTACGTGGTAATAAAACTGTAAAAAATGTTTTAGACCAGTTAGATATTAAAGGTAAGTCTGTTCAAGCTAAAGTAAAAGAAATACAAGACGCTAGTAGAGAGTTTAATAAAATAATACAACAAACGACTGGTGTCCCAGCAGCTATAAAGTTTTCTGATGTTCAGGCTAAATTAAGAGGTAAAGGATTTAAGTTTAATGGTATAATACCTTCTTCAGCACAGGATTTTGCTGGTTTGTTATATAATTTAATAGGTAAAGGTAAGCAAGGAGAGCAACAATTTGACTTTTTAAAGAAGGCATTGATAGATCCTTTTGCTAGAGGTATAGATGAATTAAATACAGTTAGACAAAAAGCTGCTGAAGATTACAAAAATATACTTAAGCAGCTTCCAGAAGTAAAATCAGACTTAAACGTACTGTTAAAAAAGTTTAAAGATGATGTTGACATACCAAAAAACGTTAATGAATTTACTGTAGATCAAGCTGTTAGAGTTTATCTATGGAACAAAGCAGGTTTTGAAATACCAGGTTTATCAATAAGAGATCAAAGAGCGTTATCTAACTTTGTAAAAACACAAGATGACTTAGTTTATTTTGCTGAAGTTATAGGTAAAATTTCAAAAAGACAAGATGGTTACGCTGCTCCAAGTGAGTATTGGCTAACAGAAAATATAGGTTCTGATTTAATGAGTGATGGTGCTATTGGAGATATGAGAGCTGATTTTTTAGCTGGATGGATAGAAAACAAAAATGAAATATTTTCAAAAGACAATTTAAATAAGTTAGAAGCTTTGTATGGTGCTAAATATGTAGAGGCATTACAAGATGTTTTATACAGAATGGAGACAGGTAGAAACAGACCTACAGGTAAAAATAGGTTGACTAACGAATTTATGAATTGGACTAACGGCGCTATTGGTTCAATTATGTTCTTTAACATACGTTCTGCTGTATTACAAACTATATCTGCTGTTAACTATGTTAATTGGAGTGACAACAATATATTAAACGCTGGTAAGGCATTTGCTAATCAAAAGCAATATTGGAAAGATTTTGCAATGATATTTAATTCTGATTTTCTAAAACAAAGAAGAGCTGGTAACAAAAGAGGTGTTAACGAACAAGAGTTATCACAAGCTGTTGCTGGTAAGGGTGCTTACGAACAATCAAAAGCCGCTGTTAGATTTTTATTAAAACAAGGTTTTTTACCTACACAAATTGCAGATAGTTTTGCTATTTCAGCGGGTGGCTCTAGCTTCTATAGAAATAGAGTTAATACTTATATTAAAAAAGGCTTAAGTAAGTCAGAGGCGGAAACTAAAGCATTTTTAGATTTTCAAGAAACAACAGAGGTATCTCAGCAGTCAGGTAGACCAGATTTAATATCACAACAACAAGCTAGTCCACTTGGTAGATTAATATTAGCATTTGGTAACTATCCTATGCAAGCGGGTAGAATAATGGATAAGGCAGCTAGAGATTTAATTAATGGTAGAGGAGATGCAAAAACAAACGTATCTAAAATAATATACTATGGTTTTGTTGCTAATGTGTTATTCCAATCTTTACAGTCAGCTATATTTGCTGTAATTGGCGATGAAGAAGAGGATGAGTTAGATAAAAAGAAAACTAGAATACTTAACGGTATGATAGACACTTGGTTCCAAACATTTGGTGTAGGTGGTAAGGCTGTTTCAACTACTAAAAACACTATAATGGAGTTTAACGAACAAAGAGCTAAAGACTTAGATGAAGAGTTTATGACTAGATCTGATCATGCTTATACATTGTTACAGGCTCTAAGTTTTTCACCACCTATTAGTTCTAAACTACGTAAGATATATTCATCAATACAAACAGAGAAGTTTAATAGAAATATTATAAAAGAAAGAGGTTTAACTTTAGATAATCCTATTTGGTCAATGTTTGGTAACGTGGTAGAAGGTGCTACAAACGTGCCTCTTGGTAGAATATCTAACAAGTTATTAAATTTAGACAACGCTATGGATGCTCGACACGAAACTTGGAAAAGATTAGCTTTAATAATGGGTTGGAACACTTGGGATTTAGGTATAGAAGATCCTGACTTACAAGCTTTAGGAGAAGATATAAAAGAAAGAAAGAAGCAAGAAAAAGAAATGGAGAAAGTAAAAGAAAAGCAACAAAAGCTTAGAGATAAATATCCAAATCTTGATGACGAACAAATTGAAATAAAACTTAAGTCTAAAGAAGTTATGGACTTAAGAAAGCACGAGCAAATTGATTTGTTAAAAATATTAGAAGTAGATGAAAAAGAAATTTTAAAGCTCAAAAAAGAAGAACAAAGATCTGATAAAATAGCTGAACTTTATAAAGACAATGAAGAAACTATTGATAAATATTTAGAGAATAGTAAAAACAAAAGTAAAGAACAAATACAAAAAGAAGTAGAAGAGTATAAAAAATCTACAAAAAAGAAATCTAAAAAGTCTGAAGGTAATACCACTAGAGAAAAAACTATTTTTAAAATGAAAAAAGTAGATCAAATAAACCTGCTTTTAGAATTAGGTTACCCAAATAGAGATATAAAAACTCTTAAATACGAAAAAGATAGAGTAGCAAAAATAATAGAGCTACAAAATAAAAGTAAAAATCGTTAAAAAAGTGTAATACTATAATAATAAAGTATACTAAAAAATGGCAAAAGAATTAAATGAAGATACAGGCTTCGTATTAAGCGTAAAAACAATAATAGGTTTAGGCTTCGCAATCGCAACATTGGCGGGTATGTGGTTTACATTACAGGCTGATATAGCTGAAGCAAAAGAACTTCCAATTATTCCACCAGATGAAGTGACTAGAATGGAGTTTCAAATGAAAGATGAAATGATACGTAACACTATTATGAATACTCAAAAAGATGTTGAGGAAATAAAAGGTACTTTAGAAAAAATAGAAGACAAACTTTATAACAGATGAAAAAGTTAGATATATCAAACATAGTGTATATACTAATAATTGTCTTAATGTTTACAGCGTCGCAAGTGTTTAGTCAAATAACAGTCAAGCATTTTAACGCTGGATGGAACCAGGCCAACGGTGCTGATTGGTTTATGGAGCTAAAAGATTGTAACACTAAAGGATATATTGATATAGCTAAAGATCCAGTAGCGCAAAAAAAATATAAAATAGCGGTTGTACCAACAATTATAATATTTAAAGACGGTGAAGAAGTTGCTAGGTTTCAAGCTGATTTAAGTTTTAAACTGTTAGCAACTAGAGAAGAGGTACAAGAAGAGATTGATAATCAATTGATGAGTGATTTTTAATGTGGGATTTATTTAAAGACAAAAACGAAATCAACGAAAAGAATATAATAGGGTTTGCTTCTTTTATTCTTATGGTTATGTTTGCTATTACAGACTTAATAACAGGTTTTTGTGGTCAAGAGCTTGTGATAAACAATACAATATATAATTCTTTTGTTTTTGTAACATTAGGATGTTTCGGGATTAGTTCCTTTGAGAAAATTAAAAAACAATGAAGAAAATATTATTTATATTATTATTACCTTTAATAAGCTTTAGTCAAAATATAGACACTTTTCCATGGTTACATGATTTTGAAAATGTAATACCATTACAAGAAGAAGTATTTGACAATGGCGATTGGTTGTTACATCAGGGACCGACAGGTTCTTTTAACACTGGTCCACAGGGTGATCACACAACAGGTAATGGAATATATTATTATACAGAATCTTCAGGATCTGGTTTTCCAAACAAGACATTTATAACGTACACGCCAACTTTTGATATATCTACAACTCCTGGAAAAGTATTATCGTTCTGGTATCACATGTATGGAGCTGCTATGGGTGATTTAGAGGTAGGTGTTTTAACAAATGGTAGTTATACACCTATTGATACAATATCTGGCAACCAGGGTGATATATGGAAGTTTGCATATTATCCACTTTCCGCAGATAGTGTTTTTCAAATAGCTTTCAAAGCTACTACTGGAACTAGTTTTACTAGTGATATATGTATAGATGATATAATGGTTAGTGATCCGTTTAATTTCGTTTATGGATGTACTGATTCCGTGTCTTCAAACTATGATCCAACAGCTACTATTAACGATGGTAGTTGTATTTATGTTTTTGGATGTATCGATCCTAATGCTACAAATTATAACCCGTGGGCAAATGTAGATGATGGAAGCTGTGTACAAGATATAGTTTGTAATCCTGGTCAATCGTTGTTAGATGTCGCTATCAAATTGGATAATTGGCCTAGTGAAACTTCTTGGTATATAACCGTTGATGGAATAGTAACTTACTCCGTGGCATCTGGAACTTATAATTACACACAAACAGGACAAACCGTGCACACTCAAGTTTGTGTACCCGTTGGAGATACTGTTGTGTTTACTATTGAAGATACTTATGGTGATGGTATAGGTGGAGGATCTGTTGTTGGTAGTTGTGTGGTTACTAATTTAGATTGTGAAGACACAGTGTTTGTTTTAAGTCCACCAAACTTTGGTGTTATAGCTACATCTAATCCTTATGTATCTGATACTTGTAGTGATAACGATACTATATACGGATGTACTAATCCTACTTATATAGAGTATGATTCACTAGCTACTCACGACGATGGAAGTTGTATGACTTTAGCTACTTATGGATGTACAGATTCAACTGCGTTTAACTATGATCCTAATGCTGATTATATGTTATTAACATCTCCTTGTACTTATGATTTAATACTATATGATGCTGGTGGAGACTCATGGGGTAATTGTTGGTTAGGTGTTGAGCAGGGTGATTCATTGTATCAGTTTAGAATAAATCAAAATGGTATTTATTCTGACACTTTTGAATTAGTATTAAACTCTAATGATGAGGTTTATTTTTATTATTTTGAAATACCTACAATACAACAAAACTCTCAGCAATTAGATATACAGACAATACAAAACTCTTTTAAAGTAGAAAATGACTTCGGCATTATAATACACGAAGGAGATAACCCTTGGCCTGGTCCAAATGAAAACAAATTAAGAAATTATAGAAGTGCTTTAGATATTTATGAAGCACAACCTTACTGTGGAAACGAGTGCATACCAGTAGTTATGGGATGTATGGATACTCTAGCTTATAATTATAACAGTTTAGCAAATACTAGTGACACGTGTTATTATAATCCTGGGTGTACGAATCCTGGTTATTTAGAATATTACACTCAAGGTTTTGTTGCTGGAGTAAACGACGGGAGTTGTAGTACGTTGGCAGTGTTTGGATGTATGGATACCACGGCGTTTAATTATGATAATACTGCCAATGTAGACAATGGTGGTTGTGTTCCTGTTATATATGGATGTATGGAAAGCTTGGCGTTTAATTATAACCCGTTAGCAAACACACCGGATACATGTATAGCATATTTATATGGTTGTACTGATCCGATAATGTTTAACTACAACTCATTAGCTAACGCAGATGACGGAAGTTGTATTCCTTATGTATACGGCTGTACGGACACAACAATGTTTAATTTTAATCCTTTAGCAAACGCTGAATATGACCCTAGTAACTGCATACCTTATATTTACGGTTGTACTGATCCTAGCATGCTTAACTACAATCCTAACGCCAACACAGAGGACTTTAGTTGCGTTGCTTATATTTATGGGTGTATGGATAGTACCGCTCTTAATTACGATTCAACTGCTAACACTGACAATGGTTCGTGTGTCGAGATTATTACAGGTTGTATGGACCAAAGTGCTTGGAACTACGATATCTTGGCGAACGTCCACGATACTAGCGCTTGTCTTTATGACGCTGGCTGCGTTACTGGTCCTGGGAATCCTTATTGGTTAAACGACCCTTGTTATGAATGGGTTATATTAGTAGATGATTATTGTTGTGAGAATGCTTGGGATAGTATATGTCAATTAACGTATAATCACTGCGATGGAACTTGGTCAGGGCCACTTCCAAAAAGATTTGACAAAGAATTAATTATGGTTACCGATATATTAGGTAGACCAGCTAAACCGGGTAATAACAAAATATTGTTCTTTATATATAGTGATGGAACGGTAGAAAAGAGATTAATAAAATGAAAAGACTACTAATATTATTATTGATTACTTTAATATCTTGCGCTGCTACAAAAACTTGTTGTGGACAATTTAGTTATAAAGGTTATGATTATAACATTCAAGATATTTTAAAAAATCAATTAAAGTTTTCTACTATATATGGGGCTGTAAATGGTGGTACATCTATATCTGATATTAAACAATTTTCAGTTATAGACGGATTACAAACATCAATGATAGAAACTCCTTATGATTATTCTTTTACTTTAGGTATAAGAAAAATCGCAAGATTTGGATATGAAAATAAAGCTAATACTTTTTATGATGGCACAGAGTCTAATTATACAGACGCTGCTACGGTTGGTAAAGTACAAGGTTTTGAATATTTATTTGAAATAGATTACGCTAGACAGCAAGGTTTAGATTATATAGATCAACACCATTTTATCAGATACAGTTCTGATGATAATTGTGATGGCCCTTTATGTATAGATCATTTTGCTGCTAAAGTAGAATATTTAAAAGATGGTTTCGCTGATGTAGAGTATTTCGAGTTATCAGAAAGGTATAGATACAAGAAAGACAAAAACTTAGCGTTTAGTATAGGAGCTGCACATAGATTAGCAGAACCATACGGTTATGATCCGCTAGAAGAATGGGTCTTGGATAATGGTAATTTACATTACACTTACTTAGCAATACAAGAAGGTTATACTATTAACGTTGCAAACAGTGAGTATAAAGATCCAAGCGGAAACACCGTTGCTAACAGTGCTGACGTTTGGAAAGAAGTTGTTATACCACAAGTGCTAGCAGATTATACTACAAGAAAAAGAAATGAATTAAGTAGAGTTATACAACACTCTTTAGTAATAGGTTTTGATTACTACAAATACAGTAAAAGCTATTGGCTACACGCTTGGGGTAATTTATTACCTTATCATTATGATGACGGTGGTGAATTTTCTTATCACAAGTATAACAATGGTGAACAATGGTATGATTATTCCGGTGGAGTTATATTTGGTAGAAAAATAGACAAACAATTAGGTGTATTTGCAGAGGGTAAATACAATAAGTATTGGAATAGAGAATGGTACGATTTTAAATTTGGTGTTAACTATATAATAAGATAATATGCCTGGATCAGCAAGACAAAATAGTATGTTTAAAAAGACAGATGGTTATGTGCAAAAAAATAATCCTATGCCTGTAACTAGTTGTGGTAGACGTAGAAATGATGGCTCACCATTAAATAAATTACGTAAAACAACAAGAGGTAAAGGTAGACATTTTTTACATGCTGACGAAGGTGGTGGTATGACTGAAGCTGGTAGAAGAGCTTATAAAAAAGAAAACCCAGGAAGCACGCTATCTGCTCCCGTTACAGAAAAAAATCCTTCTAAAAAAAATGCTGCCAGACGTAAATCATTTTGTGCTAGATCAAGAAGTTGGAAAAGTGAAAGAGGTAAAGCTGCTAGACGTAGATGGAAATGTTAACAATAAAAAAATAAATTATGGGATATGTAAGCGATGCACAAAGAAAAGCCGTACACGCTAGTAAAGCGGATGGTGGTAAAGGCAATCCAAATAAAATGTTAAAAAAAATAAGTCCTGCTTTAGCTAAAATATCTGCTAGCTGTAAAGCTCAAGCGAAGAAAAAATTTAAAGTATGGCCTAGTGCTTATGCTTCTGGATGGGGTGTACGTTGTACTAGAGGTGATTTTAAAAAGAAAAAGTAATGTTAAAAGACTTTGACATATCAAGTTTTAAAAAAAATAAACCACCTAGTGATAGTAGTTTTGACACAGCTCAAGAAATTAAAGCTCTTAAAAAAATACCTTTACGTAAGGAGTTTGTTAAAAAGTACGATGATATAGAAGCGGCTTTTAAAAAAACAGCTGAAGAAAATAACATAAAAGATTACGATAAAAAAATAGTTGCAAAACTTATAAAAGACTCTGCACCTGTGATTATTAAACTGAAGGAATATTTTAAAAGATCTAGACCTTACGAGCTAGATAAATCAATAGCTCATTTTAAAATGAAGTCTATGAACACGCCGTCTTATCCTTCTGGACACTCTGTTCAGGGTGTTGCAGCTGCTAAATTATTAGGAGATAAATATCCTAAAGCTAAATCAGCGTTTATTAAAACAGGAGAAAATATATCTTATAGTAGAAGAGTCGCCCGTGCTCACTATAAGTCAGACAGTAAAATGGGCGAACAATTAGGTAACTCAATATATAAACATATTAAAAACAAAATTTAAAATGAAAAAAGCACCTGCAAAAATGAAAAAAGCTCCAATGAAAAAAGCTTTAGTTGGAAAACAAAAAAATCTTCCAGAAAACCTTAAAAAAGAAATATTAGCTGCTACTAAAATGAAAAAAGCTGCAATGAAACTTAAAAAAGACGGCGTTATGATGATGAAAAAAGCTGCAATGAAAATGAAAAAAGTTTCAGCTATGAAAATGAAGATGAAAAAGAAATAATGTACGACATCAAGTCTAAGTTTATTAAAAATAGTCCACTACCGTGTTGGAAAGGATATGAAAGAGTACCTGGCACAGCTCAAGGAGCTAAAGGTAGCTGTCGTAAATCTTCTCCTGCTACTAAAAAACAAAAAGGTGGTGGCACTAGAAAAACATGTTTACCTGCGGCTAAAATAGCTAGCATGAGTAAAAGTGAAAGACAAAGACTTGTAAGTGCAAAACAAAAATCTGGTAAAGCTGGTCAATATAAAAGATCTTCTAAAACAAACGTAAAAGGTGCTCGTAAAAAAGGCGCTACATTACGTGATTGGTTTCAAAAAGAAGACTGGAGACAAGTTAACAACCCTTCAAAAAAATGTGGAGAAAAATAAGCTATGTATACTTATAAAATTTGTTTACTAAAAGTAGTAGACGGTGATACAATTGACGCAGAAATAGACTTAGGTTTTGATGTCAAGGTAAAAAAAAGAGTTAGGTTTATGGGTGTTAACGCTCCAGAATCTAGAACTAGAGACTTAGAAGAAAAAGCTAGAGGATTAGCCGCTAAAGATAGATTAAAGTCTATATTAGAAGGAGCTAACACAATACAGTTAAATTCACATGGTATTGGTAAGTTTGGAAGATGTTTAGGAGAAATACATGTTGATGTTTTAGATGGAAAAGATTGTTTAACATTAGTAAACGTAAACAAATTATTAATTAACGAGGGTCATGCTACAGAGTATCATGGCGGAAAAAGATAAAATATGAAAATAGATTGGATAAATGGTTACAAACCAGGAAATAAAAAAGAAAAGTACGAAATAACATTTAGATTAGGTACTTTTACAGTTTTAGAAATTAAAGCTTGTTTATTCTGTGAAGCAGGATGCTCGTCTAAAAAATTTAGATTTATGATGTTAAACTTAGGATTTCAAATATAATGGAAAAGATTAGTAAGCATGTTAGCTGGCATGAAGGTACTTACAGCAGAACAGGAGATAGGAGAGGTTTAGATAACACTCCTAATGAAGAACAAATTAAATGCATGAAAGAAGTTGCTGAAAATTTGTTTGAACCATTAAGAGAATGGGTAGGTGGACCAATAAAAATAAATAGCTTTTTTAGAGGTGAACCTGTAAACACCGCTATAGGTGGTAGTAAATACTCTCAACATATGAAGGGTCAAGCTATAGATATAGACGACACATTTGGACATAAGACAAACGCAGAGATGTATCATTATATAAAAGATAATTTAGATTTTGATCAAATGGTTTGGGAGTTTGGTACTGAATATCCTGATGGTAATCCTAACTGGGTTCATATTAGCTGGGTTTCAGACAGACCAAATAGAAAACAAGAAGTTATTGCTATTACAAAAAATGGCAGAACTAAATATATAAAAGATATTGAAGAATACTTAAAAAATAAATAAATATGGCAACATTAACACCAACATTAACACTAGCTAGTACAGACACTGGATCTGATGAATTATCTTTAAGCGTAACAGATAGCTTGAATATAACTAAAGCTATAATATCTCCTAGTAAAGTAGCTTTAAGCACAGGAGATTTAACTTTATTTGCAGCAGCATCTTATACTAAGTCTTATGTTTATCTTAAAAACACAGATGATACTATAGCTATGGATATAGACTTTGGAACACAACTGTCAATACAATTAGCTGCTGGAGAGTTTGCGTTTTTTCCTTGGGAATCAAGCGGAAACATACTAGCTAAATCAGCTTCAGGTACACCATACTTAGAATACGCTATATTTGAAGCATAAATAAAAATAATTAATAACTAAATAAAAATAATAACAACATGGCAACAACAGCAACAATTAGTATTTCTAGTCCAGATTTGATGCCTGGTAGTTCTTTAAGTATAGCTGCTAATACTACGTTAACAAAAGCCGGTGTAACAGCTGATTTAACACAAATGGAAACTGGTGTTATCTCTCTTGTTAGTGGTACTGAATATAGATTAGGGCCTTTAGCAACTGAAATGGCAGATGATGCTCACGATATAGCTAGTTACTTGTATATATGTAACACTACTACTGAAGACGCTACTTACTACATCGACTGGGGTATTAACGAAACAATGATCGGTAGATTATACGCGGGCGACTGGATGTTTATTCCTTGGAACGCAAGTGATGATGCGGCAGAAATAGAAATAGAACCACAAGGTGGTACTAATACTATTGAATACGCTTTCTTCAACAGCGACTTTATACTACCAACCGCAGCAGCATAATAATAACAATAATAAATAAATAAAATATGGCAACAATAAACGCAAGTGTTACTATATCTAGTGATATATCAAGTAACCCTATAAGTATTAGTAAAACAATGTCAATGACTAAAAGTGCTAATCCCGCTGTAGGTTTAGAAGAAACAACTGGTTTGCGTACTAAAAAGTTTACAGCAACAACAGCGGCTGTTATAGTTGAGCATGACGAGCTTACTGATGATAAAGCACATAAAGTTTATATAAGAAATGCTAGTACTAATAGAGCTAACTTTTTTTATGTAGCTTACAATGCCAGTGCGGCAGCGGCGGCTACAGCTGAAACTATAGGTAAACTTTATGGTGGAGACTGGATGCTTATGCCTTACGATGGTAATGTAAATATAACAGTGGCTTCTTCTACAGCAAGCGAAACTCAATACTTAGAGTACATGGTATTTGCTGATGGTATAGTGGCAGCTAAGGGATAGAATAATGTCTTTCCAGAATTTTTATAAAATAAGCACTGCAACTGACGGTACTGTTATTACTTTAATACAACAAGGTCAAAACGCTGGTAATTTAAAGGCTATTGTAATAACTAATGAAAGTGGGTCTTCAAAGGATATTTCGTTATATTATCAAAACGACACTGAGTTAGTACCTTATTACTTATTATTTAGACAACCTTTTCCTATTGGTGGTACTTTATTATTAGATAGTGATGATATGTTAGCTTTTAATAATTCTTCATCTGGTTATAGCTTGTATTTTCAAGGTTTCGATACTAGTACTAAAGCGACGGTTATATTAAAAAGATAAAATGAAATGGATAGGACAACAAGTATATGATTTTGTAGCTACTTTTAGTAGTGGTATAATTATAGATAATATAAATATTACTACAATACAAAGTAGCTCTGAATCATTTGCTGATAATGATACTAGTCTAATGACTTCTGCTGCTATAGACGATAGAATTAATACGGTTATAACAGCGGAAGATTTAGATTTAACAGCTGATAGTGGAACAGCGGCTGTAGATTTAAACTCACAAGCTTTAGCAGTAACAGGTGGTACAGGTATAACAACTTCTGCCACTGGTCAAGCTGTAGCTATAAACGTAGACGCAGCTCAATCTGGTATAACATCACTAGGCACGTTAACTGGATTAGTAATAGATGGAAATAAAAGTGTAACTCCAGGAGATGGGGCTATGTTACATGTTGACGCTTCTGTTGTAACTGATTCTAACACTTCTGCTTCTGGAACAGCAGCACAATATAATCATGTTTCTTTTGAAGGGCCTAATTTAGCAGCTGAAAATATATTTGTAACAACAACAGACGCAGCTACGTTACGTGTAGGTAGACCTCTTACTGGTGATAATCAAACTATTACAAACGCCTGGAGTTTGTACGCAACTGGAGCAACGCATACTCTTGGATTAACAAATAGTAGCGACTACTCTCAAACAGCTGGAGATATGTCTTTGTACGATGCTACTAACGACGGTAATCCTACTTTTAGTATAGGATCTTCTGCCACTGAAAGACTTGAAATATTAGCACAGTACGAAAGTGGTGCACAAGGATTAGATGTTGTTAAGTTTATAACTCATACTGCTGGATCTGCTGCAAATGATGCTAGATACGCTTTTCAAGTAGATGAAACTTTTATATTTAACATTAAAGATGATGGTATACAAATTAAAGCTAGTGGTGATCTTGAAATAGGTAGTGGTAATACTATATTATCCGATAGTAGTGGAACTACAACACTATCTAATATTGATGCTATAGACGCTACCACAGAGTCTACCATTGAAACAGCTATAGATACATTATCTAATTTAACAACAGTTGGAACTAT
>Ga0208159_1000744_pt1 | contig 12741 bp, 22 predicted proteins | sample 9_EtaG_FD_184082 | JGI IMG/M metagenome (GOLD analysis project Ga0208159, IMG submission 184082) | Marine viral communities from the Subarctic Pacific Ocean - 9_ETSP_OMZ_AT15188 metaG (SPAdes) (version 2) | ecosystem: Environmental > Aquatic > Marine > Oceanic | place: Pacific Ocean | collected... | reverse complement strand
TGGATGCTCTAGTGGATGGTTATAGAGCTTTTGAATACAAAAAAACTCATGTTCTTTATAACAACGGTAGTTATAACGAATACTCTTTTAAGTCTCTCTTGTCTCCTTTAGCCGTAGAGAACTTTGTTAATCCTAATGATGGTAAATCTATCGCTAGTACTTCCGTTGTTGGTGATGTTGAGAAGTTACTATTACTACCAGACAAATATGAAAAAAACATTTTGTTTGAGTTGTGGTATGGTGGTGGATATAGTTCTGAGTCGTACTTGTCAATGTTAGATGTTTTGTTAAACAACTATTATGTTGTAACCAAAGAAGTTGTAACTTACGAGGATAGTATTCACCCTATTCTTGATTCTTGTGATATAGTTCACTACAAAATAATTGAAAAAAAATAAAAAAAGCTCTTGACACGTATGGGTTTTATGTGTTATATTAGGGTGTTAATTAAAGGAATAAAATATGACTTATGTTTATAAAAAAGAAATGAAACTAGCTCCTCTTGAGGTGGAGTATGTAATGAGTTCTGTTAGTAATGAGATTAAGATTGTAGATATGATATATGGTGGTCAACCTACTAAATCATCTTATATGTCTGATGAAAATCGATTAAATCTAATGGATGAATTAGAACGAGATTATCTTGATAAAGAAAAAGAAACGACTTGGTTAGAAGAAAAATTAGATATAGCTCACGGAATATAAAATGAGAAAACAAATAACAAGACAACAATTATTAAAAAGACAAGCTCAAAAAACTTTTATCCTAGAGGGACTTACAATCCTTTGTATATTCTTTTGTTTTGGTTTAATTTTGGTTTTAGGTAATGTCTGAGTTTACTCAAGGTATAGTAAATTCGTTAAAAGATTCAACTGTAGTTCTTGCTGTTATCTATACAATAGGACATATAATTATAGCTATTATATGTGTAATTGTTCTTACAGGTGCTAGTTTGGAGGTAGCTACAGCTGACGCTTTGATAGAACCCATGATAAATGGTGTATGGTTTTATTTCTTACACACTACTTATAAGAAATTGTCCTAATGAGTCAACATCCATTAGTTGAACAAATCATAGGACTTTTTGATGGTGTGTTGATAGATGAGTATGGTTGGGAACATCATCGTATACCAGGTAAAAATTATGATATACGTTTTGATGTTTCTCGTTTAGAATGGGCGTGTGATTGTCCAGCTTTTAAGTTTCGTAGGAAACATAAAATACAATACTGTAAACATATCTTAGAAATACAAGAGAAAAAATTCAATAGGAGATATAATAAATGAGTTCACTAGAATGTAGTAAGTGTGGTCGTTTTGTTGATAATGTGGGAGAAAAAGCTACTAAGGTTATTTGTTCTTATTGCACATTAAATATGGTTGGACTACCTGAAGAAAAAACTAAAACATACAAACCAACTGGTCGTCCTGCAGGATGGCACTTTATGGCAGAGTTTGTTGATAAAGATGGTAACGTGTTTCACAAGGGTGTTGAAGCAAAACAATTAAAAGGAACTTTACCACCTACTAAAATAACTAAAACTAAAGTAAAGACTAAACGTAGAACTAAACAACAAATACTTCTCGACAGACACAAAGAGAAAAAACAAGCTTTGAAGAAAGCTGCTAAGAAACAACAAGATTTTTTAAATCATAATTTTGGAGAATAGATGTTTGAATTAATTGTAGTTTTTTTATTAGGATATATAGTAATCAAAATGAGTAACGATAATATGAGGTTTTAATGAGTGAAATAGTACACGTTATAAAACACATAGTCGGTTTCTGTGGTGAGTATTCACATCCAAGTATATTAATATCAGGTGGTATTTTTATTACAACCGTGGGTTTGTATTGGTCAAAATTTATTAGTTATGTAAAGGATTTATTTTAATGAGTTTCAAGGATAATTTAACGAAGAATAAATCAGGTAAGTTTTCTCTGAAAAGTAAAACTGATAAAAAAAATAAAGGTGTTTGTTTATATTGTGGTCAAGATTCAAAAACGCAAAAACTATTACACAAATATAATTCAGAAGACTACTTATTAGTTCGAGAATATATGGAAGACCATTTAACTACTTATTCCAATCACAAGACTATCGAACCAATTTGGTGTAGTGATTGTTCAGCTTTAATTAAATATAAGGTTACATTGAATGAAAGTAATTAATTGTTTCAAAGAAGATAATCCATATATAAATAAAAAATTAAGAGAGGTAAGTATAGATGAAGGATTGGATATTGCGAAAGATTTATTCAATGTCCTCACGGAACGGAAAGATGGTATTGGTTTGGCAGCTAACCAGGTTGGTATTGATGCTTCTGTTGCTGTGGTTAATGTTAGAGAACCTATAATTTTAATTAACCCAAAAATTATTGAGACTTGGGACGAGATACCTTACTACGAGGGTTGTTTATCATATCCTAAAAAGGGTGTTCAGACTAACAGATTTAAAAATATCATAATTAAAACTGAACAGATGGAAAGTAATTTGTATTTTAGTGGTGAAGAAAATCCAAGTGATGGTAAGGGTAGTTGGGAAGACTCACAACGTAAAAAAGAAGATACCGAGTTACGACTTCTTGAAACGGTTTGTGTACAACATGAGATAGACCATCTTAATGGTTTAGTGTGTATGGACAGACAAGCGGTTACAACTGTGGTTAATACAGAAAAATTTGGTAGGAATGAAAAAGTTATGATTACAGATGGTAACGAAACAAAAGAACTAAAATGGAAAAAAGCGGAATCACTCGTAGTTAGTGGTGAGTGGGAAATCCATGTGGGAGACCCGATAACATGATGATTTATGTTTTAGCGTTCGTGACTATATGGTGTTGGTTAGCTGGTGTATATTGGATAATAAGAGGTGACTAAATGATGTATTTTTTATTAGGTGTTTTATCACCGATTATATTAAATTTATTACATATGACCATCGGAATATATGTAGTTGTAGCTCGTGGTAGTGTAGTGAGTTTAGGTTTTACAGCTATTAGTTTTTTAACTAAGAGTTTAGCTATGGTATTTTTACTTTGGTTAGGTATAACAGAATTTAATCTTAACTTTAAAATATATGTACCATTACTTAGTTTTTTCTGGTTAATGACTCACTTCGTAGAAGCTTTTGTGATACAACATTATATGGAACAAAACGTATCTAAACTAATACAGGATATACAGTTATGAAAAGAGTGATATCGAAGAAAACAATAAAAGTTGGAAAAAAATATTATACAGAAGAAAAGTATTGGGCTTTGTTTCCTTCAGATAGAATTATTACAACTAGAACAAGAAGAATTATGATGCCACTATGGAAAAAAATACAAAAAGTGTTGTATATGATAAGAGAATTAATTCTAATTATTTTTATTTCTTTTATTTCATCTATCATGTTAATAATGTTATTATTTTTAATAATGTTCATGTATATTCAGCACTTCTTAGAGAATATATTTAAATGGACTCGTAAGTTATGGAGAAAATAATGAGTGAAAAGCTTACCTACCAAATACTTAAAAGTAGTAACTTTAAGGATTAGATTATGGATAAATCAGAATTAATAGAAAAGTTAGAAGATGCATTTCACGTCGAAGAATGGCAGTTAATACAAGAACTAATCGAAGAATTATCTTTAGAAGAAGATAATATCTCCGAATGGTATGATGAATAATAAAAAAACGTTTTAGTAAAATTATAGTATATTTATATGTATGAAAGGTCAATTATGAACAAGTATAGTTTAAGTGTGATATTATCGATTATTTTGATAACGTATGCAAATGGAATTATATCAACAAAGTTTCTCAATGATAAAAACATACTGATTCAATCACTTACCGATAAGAATAATATATTATCGGAGAAATTGGATGAGTATGAAACCGAGGGAATGCACGTGACAGTCACAATGTACCAGCCGGTTAGTCGTCAGACAGATTCTACACCGAACATTCTCGCAGATGGAACGCGTATTAGGACGCAAGATGCGTCCAATTATAAATTTATAGCGGTGAGTAGAAATCTTCTGAAACGCTGGGGTGGTTGGTTAGACTATGGTGACTTCATTCTTCTAAAGGGTACGAATGGAAAAGATGGTGTATATCAAGTACGTGATACCATGAATAAAAGATGGGTAAATCGTATCGATATCTTAGAATCAATAGATGTTAAACCATATAAGTTTGAAAAAGCTAAAATCGTTAAAACAGATTTAACAGTAAATTCACAAGGTTCATTTTAGAAAAAAAGCTCTTGACTTCGGTCAAAAAATATATTATATTAAGGTTATGAAAATGTTACAAAAACACCCATTATATGGTAGGCGTGTTCTACACGTAATGTCTCCTGTTCGTTGGAGGTCTACTAAATTCCTACACCACGCCGATTCCAACTATAAAGTAATGCTTAAAACTATTAAGTGGTTACCTATGTGTCATCACTATGTTTTAGTTCCACCAAATAATACGATACCACCTCTAGGAGATAACGTAACGATATTACCATTCCCATACGCTGGTAGTGTTTTATTCAATCGTGGTTTCTTTGATAGCAAGTCTTTCCTAAAATTATTTGATTTTCAAAAACAAGATATTGATTTTGTTTTCAATCATCAACCAGAATTAACTTACAATGTATTTAATGCTCTTCTAACAGATAGAATTGGTATGTCAGTTGAAGCATTTAATTTCTTTCATTGGGTTGATTGTGATAAGAGTAAACCAACTGGTGGTTATCCCGCTGGTTTCTTCAGACAGATGGAAGCTATTGATTTATCCTATCGTTCTTATTTTCATTGTCCAGTAAGTTTAGATTACATGAAGTCTAATTGGGATAAAGTACCACACACATCTCTCGGTGTAGATGACAATGTTATGAAAGAGAAAATAAATTACTTCCCACTTGGAGTTGGACAACCAGCAGAACCAGAACCATTCCCACTACCAGATAAAAAGATTTTAGTATTTAATCATCGTTGGAACTCTACCACTGGTATAAAAAAATTACAATCGTTTACCGAAGGTTTAGATAGAGACGAGTGGTTAGTTTGGATTACTGATGATGAAGCTTCTCGTCCTAAAGCTGGTAAACCCGCACCGAGTTGGATGAAAGTTCAAAACCTACCGAGTGCTGGTCAGTATCGTTATCTACTTGATAATTGTTATGCTACAATTTGTTTTGTTGATAATTATATGACTTGGAATTTATCAGCACAAGATTCTCTAAAAATTAATAAACCTAGTTTAATATTCAAACATCCAACAATGGACTATGTTCTTGGAAAAGATTATCCATTATATTTTCAAGATAAAAAAAGTTTTCTTGAATTATTAGATAATACCCCAGATACTATAGAGTGGGATTTACCAGAACATGATGAATTATTTAAAAATAATTTACTAAATGATTTAGAAGATTCATTGGGTAGTGATAAGAAAAAAGTTGTCAGAGAACCTGGTGCTGGTATGGAGTGGATGTATCATATTCTACAAGGTAATGGTTATAAGAAAAATCTATTGTACAATACACATCCAAATCTTTATCTCAGTAACTCTTGGGAGAAGATAAGATTATGGTGTCTTAAAAATGGTGCGGTCGATGACCCTATTTCTAAGTACACTAAGTTATCTATACCAGATGATAAACGAGAAGATGTAGAAAAATTAATAAAAGATTCAGGTCAAGAGTTTGGAGAATCCAAAAAAGACCCTAACTTTGCACAAATAAAAACGGAGTGGTGGTAATATGAAAGAATTAACCCCAGAACAAATACAACAAAATTGGGAACGACTAAGAGGTATCGTCAATGATACATTTAAAGATGACCGATTAGAAAAACTCAATGAGATGTATGATTACTTTGAAGACCGAATGGTTGTAGCCCCAGCAAGTGGTAAAGAACATTACCATAACGCTATGGTCGGTGGTTATGTAGAACACATTTTACATATCATTGATTTCTCACTTCAGACAAAAGAGATGTGGGAAAAGAATGGAGCTATAATTGACTTCACAGATGAAGAACTTATTTTCGCAGCTATGCACCACGATTTAGGTAAAGTCGGTGATATAGACCATGACTATTACATACCAGAAGATAGTGATTGGCATCGTAAGAATACAGGTTCTATATTTAAACATAATCCTAAATTAGAGTTTATGACGGTTACAGATAGAGCTCTGTTTTTACTACAACACTTTGGTGTTTCAATGTCACCAAATGAATACATCGGTCTTAGATTAACTGATGGTATGTATGAAGATGCTAATAAAAAGTATCTTATAACTTTTAGACCAGAGTTCTCTCTTCGTTCTAACATAGCTAGAATATTACATCAAGCCGATGTGATGTCTACATTTATTGAATCTGATGAGTGGAAGAAAACAGAAATTGAGGAAGAACGAAAAGTAGAAAAGAAAGTAGATAATATTAAAAAGGCGGTAACACTTGAAGAAACTTCAAAACAATTATCTGAGAAGTCTAAGGATTTATTCGAAGAATTATTTGGAGATAAATAATGATACTTGAAATAATAATGAGTTGTATAGCCGTAACATTTGCTTACACAACCTTTAACTTAACAAGAAAAGTTGAGACTTTAGAAACTTGGGTAGAAAACTTTTCAAGTGACGTGAACAGAATACAATCAGAGTTAGAGAGAATTGACCAATCTGGTGCTTTTGAATCTGATGATGAAGTGGGTGCGGTATTTTCACAAATAAAAGAAACAGTAAAACAATTAGAACAATTTAGAGGAGAAAAACTAAATGCCCGCAATTAAGAAAAAAAGACGTAAAAAAAGTAAAATGTATTTCGGTACACCAGTACAAGAAGCTATTATTCGTTATAATAATAGTGATAGTCCTATTGAACGAAATAAAATTTATAGTGAAGAGATTGCAGCTGCATTTGATAAGTTAGCTGAAAATCTAATTCACACGTTTAAGTTTTACTATTTCGATTATTCTTTTAGAGATGTAAAAGATGAGGTTGTTTCTTTTCTTGTAATGCAAATGCCTAAGTATCAACCAGATAAAGGTAGAGCATTTTCATACTTCTCTGTTGTTGGTAAGAATTATTTGATTCTCAATAATAACAACAACTACAAAAAGATGAAATCTCAAGATGACATTTCTGTTCTTGATTTCAATCGTGATGTACAAGGTGAAAATACTGAGGGTGATGTGGGTGAATACTATGGTGAGTTTGTAGACCAAATGTTAGAGTATTGGGAAAACAACATAACAAACATTTTCAGAAGACAAAAAGATATAGTTGTTGCTGACGCTGTACTAGAAATATTCAGACGTAGAAAAAATATTGAAAACTTTAATAAGAAAGCTTTATATATTATGATACGTGAAATGACTAATTCGAATACACAACATATCACTCGTGTTATTAATCAAATGAAAAACTATTACTATAACATGGTACAAGAGTTTACTTCAAGTGGTCAAATAGACACTTCAAACACGGGTTCTATATTTTAATATAAATAAAAAAAGGGAAGTTTTCACTTCCCTTTTTTCTTGCTCTATACTTTAGTAGGCTGTATAAAGCTATTTCGTGTCCTACTTACGAAATAAACCCACCAACACCAATAAGGCGACAAGCCCAGCGAAACCCGACTCGCCGAACTTATTAATGATGGATGTGAGGTTACCTATAACGTTGACACCAAAGATACCACTTCCAAAGATTACTTCAGATATAGCACCTATGGTTACAAAAGATAACAATAGATGAGCTAAGTCATCAATGTATCCTTTGACCGTTGTTACGATTTCCTTCATTTGGTTTTCTCCCGTTAGTTAGAAAAAAAGGTCACTCAGTAATTTTACAGAACCGAGTAACCTCTATAAATAACTATAATAGTAGATAAATTATTTTACTCAATATATATTTATATATTACTATTTTTAGAGTAGTACATATTTATTACTAAGTAATAACATTTAGGTACATTATGGCTATAGATTACGAAATCTTTGATGGAAAATCACTTTCCTCACTATTCAAAGATATTTATGATAACACAGAATACAATAAAAAACAACTTGATATCTTAACAAAAGAACTTGTTACGTTTATTAAGGATGGAGATACCGCGGTTCAACTTGTTCCGATGATAAAAGAGTATCTTGAAATTAACGTTAAAAACGATGACCAACTTGTTAAGATGGCTGGTATTGTACAACGTCTTATTTCAGCAGAACAAAGAGCTACTTCTGAAGATGAATTTGGTTTATCCGAAGAAGAGAAGAATCAATTAATGAATAATCTTGAAGATGCTGTTAAAGACATACAAGTAGAAAACGATAGAATCCAAAGTAAAATAGAATCAAAACCAATCCCATCGGAGAATTAAATGGCTTGGAGAAAACGTCGTAGTGTAGATATTACTACATCTTTACCGACTGGTTTACCAACTTATTCTAAAATAAGTTCTATGGTAAAACAGATTATTAATGCTTCTCAGTATGATTATCACGAAACTGAATCTTTCGTAGTGAGTGAAGTAATATTAAATGAACCTGGTCTAAGGGGTTCTGTTCGTGGTTCTTTTATAAATAATCCAGACCAAGAGATTTTAGGTGGTATAGTTAAACCAAAAGAACCTGGTAAACTCACCGTACCTGTTGTCGGTGAACACGTAGATGTGATAGAACTTAACGGACAACACTTTTATACAAGTATTATTAATCGTAAGGGTTCTGTAAATGAAAACTCTATACCAGGTGCTTCTGGTGTATATGAGAAGAATACTAAGTATGGTGAAACATTTGAAAGACGAGATGTAAAGGAGTTAGAAATAGGTGAGGGTTGTACCCTATTTCAAGGTAGATTTGGTCAATCCATACATTTTGATGGTCATGGTAATAAACCGTCCATTTTGATACGAAATAACATCGATACGAGTAATAACAGTATAGTCTCAGAAAACATAGATACCGATGATAGTTCTATTTATTTAACTTCTGGTGGACTACGTGGTAAAAAGTTTGATAATCAACAAATTGAAGGAAAAAAAGTACTAATAAAAAGTGACGGAATATTTATTAAAGGAAGTGATATTAGATTAGGTACTGCTATAGAAAGTGATTTGGAATCGGTTGCAAAAGGTGATACAGTAAAAGAAATATTAGATGATATCGTGGATGTTTTATCACAAGTATTACCGATAGCTATAGATAATACACAAACACCTATATCTACAAAAAATCCAACGTTATTAACAAAAGTTAATAGTTTAAAAACTAAAACAAAAAATATTTTGAGTAAAAAAGTAAAAACATCTTAGGGAGTTAAACATGACTAAAAAAGACCTTGTAAAAATAATACAAGAAGTTGTAAAACGAGAAGTACAAAAAGAGGTTAAAAAGATATTTATAAAAGAACAAGTATCTGAAGAACCAACTATTGAAATGAAGTCAATAGTAGAAGAACCAAAAGAACAAGTAAAGTACACAAAAAACGAAAGTCTTAACAAAGTTCTAAACGAAACAGTTGGTTTAAGTAAATCTCAATCTCAAACAGAAGCATATCCAACTCTAGGTGGTGGAACATTTGATACAAACAAAATGACAGAATTATTAGGTTATGGTAAACCAGAAGAAGTACAAAGAGATATGGTAGCGGCGGATACTTTGAGAAAAGCAGGTAAATCAGTTAACGATGTTCCAGAACACGTTACAAATGCATTAACTCGTGATTATAGTGACTTAATGAAAGCAATAAATAAGAAAGGTAAGTAATGTCAGCAACTGAAACAGATTTAAATCCTGATAAACTTATTGGATTATCTTTTCCGTTAAGAGCTGGAGGTAATAAAGATTTCCAGATGACTAAGACATCTCTTGAACAAGCTCAACACAATATAAGAAACCTTATTCTTACATATCCAGGTGAACGAGCACAACAACCAGAATTTGGTTCGAGGTTACGAGAGTTATTGTTTGAACAACAAGATGATGAGTTACCAAATAAAATTGATGAAGAAGTTAGAAGAAGTATAGGTCAATGGTTACCATACATTAATGTAATTACAGTCGATACACTTACTGACGAAGGTGATAATAGTAAAGTTTTTGTAGAGGTTAAATACACTACAACCTTAAACCCCGAAACTATAAATCAAATCACATTAGACACTAGTTACATAGCTGATACAACTTACTAAGGATAAAAAATGGCTAGAACAAGTACACAAAAGAATGTTGTAAAACAAGTAAATTATCTTAACAAAGATTTTAGTGATTTTAGAGATAATCTTATTGAATTTGCAAAACAATACTTTCCAAATACACATAACGATTTTAATGAGTCTTCACCGGGTATGATGTTTATCGAAATGGCAGCTTATGTTGGTGATGTGTTGTCTTATTATATTGATTCACAATTTAGAGAATCACTTCTAGCTTACGCCGAAGAAAAAAGAAATGTATATAATATAGCTCAATCTTTTGGTTACAAACCAAAAACAACTACACCCGCTACAACTATACTTGATGTATTTCAAACTATTCCAGCGTTAAATGAGAAACCAGATTTTAGATATACATTAACAGTCAACGCTGGTACTGAGATTACAGCTGGAAGTACTGGAGCTACATTTAGAACACTTGAGGATGTTAACTTTAAGTTCTCTAGTTCTTACGACCCTAGAGAGGTTGATATATTTGAAACAGATAGTGGTTCACCTACTAAGTTTTTATTAAAGAAAAAAGTAAAAGTAGAGAGTGGTGAGATTACTACAGAACGATTTACATTTGGTTCTGCTGAAAAATATTCAGAAATCAAATTAGGAAATTCAGATGTCATAGAAATTTTATCTTGTACAGATAGTGATGGTAATAGTTGGAGTGAAGTTGATTCATTAGCTAGAGATACAGTATTTGAAGAAATAGAAAACAATGTAGACAATGACCCAACTTCAGTTATCAATCGAGATGTTTCACCTTACATTTTAAAACTTAAAAAGACATCTCGTAGGTTTACAAGTTTTATTAATCAAGATGATGAAACTCTTTTAAGATTTGGAGCTGGTGTTAGTAACAATCCAGATGAAGAGATTATTCCAAATCCAGATATGGTTGGTTCTAACTTACCAGGTAGTCCAAGTAAACTAGGTCAAGCCTTTGACCCAAGTAATTTTTTAAAAACAGAAGCGTTTGGATTAGCTCCATCTAATACAACATTGACAATACAATATTCACATGGTGGTGGTATTGATGATAATGTAGCATCAGGTGATATCACAAGTAGAAGTAGTATTGGATTTCAAATACAAGACGCTACTTTATCATCAACACTAGTACAAGACGCTAAAGATTCCGTAAGATTTACAAATCCTAAACCAGCCACTGGTGGTAGCTCGGGTCAGTCTGTTAGAGAAGTTAGAGAAAGTGCTCTAGCTTTTTATCAAGCTCAAAGTAGAGCGGTTACAAAGGAAGATTACATTGTTAGAGCATATTCATTACCACAAAGATTTGGTAATATAGCTAAAGTTCATTTAGTTCAAGATGAACAATTAAATATTGAACAAGAAAAAGTTGTTAATCCACTAGCCTTAGATATGTATACTTTAGGTTTCGATTCAACTAAGAAACTAACACAATTATCTAACGTGGTAAAAGAAAATCTTAAAACATATTTATCACAATTTAGATTAGTTACTGACGCTGTAAATATTAAAGATGCTTATGTTATTAATATTGGTGTAAAGTTTTCTATCTTAACAAAAGTTGGATTTAATAAAAATGATGTTCTTTTAAGGTGTGTGAGTAGAGTAAAAGATTTCTTTGAAATAGATAGATGGCAAATAGGACAACCAATTATCCTTTCAGATATAGCTTACGAGTTATCTTTGGTTGATGGTGTAGCAAGTATCGTACCACCAGTTGAGAACAATCCAAACAAACTACCAATAATCATAGAAAACAAATACAAAGTTTCCGATGGTTATTCTGGTAATTTTTACAACATAGAAAAAAGTTTAATTGATGGTGTATTATATACAGCATTAGACCCAAGTATTTTTGAAGTTAAATATCCAAATACAGATATACAAGGTAGAGTAGTTGGTGATAACTTGACAATCGGAGATTAATAAATGCATTATTTTACTTTCGCTGAAAAAGATTCTACTCTTTATGAAGCTACGGCTAGTATGAACGCTGGTTTAGATGAAATATTAGAAGTTAGAAAGGATGTAAATTCTACTGGTACTACAGTTGACGTTTCTCGTATCTTAATAAAGTTTGACTTGTCTTTCATATCATCTTCGATAGTTAGTGGTTTAATCCCACCACCAGGTTCACTTCCAGCTTCAAGTTCATATTACTTAAATCTTTTTGACGCTAAACCATCGGCTTTAGTAACATCACAAAGTTTATATGCTTACCCAGTAAGTCAATCATGGACGATGGGTGGTGGTCGTTCTTATGATAATCCAAGAACAACGGATGGTTGTAGTTGGAATTTTAAATTTGGACAAGACGATGGTAGACTTTGGTCAAGTATAAGTGGTTCTGGTGGTACTTGGTATACAGGTAGTGGTTTTGAAGCTTCTCAATCTTTTACACACAAGTCTCGTGATATGAGAATGAATGTTACTGACATTGTTAATAAGTGGATAACTACAGATACACCAAACGAGGGTTTTATTGTTAAACGAAGTGGTAGTGTTGGTAATACAGATACTAATCAAGATGAAGGTAGTACAACTGAATTA
>Ga0208159_1000741_pt1 | contig 12778 bp, 13 predicted proteins | sample 9_EtaG_FD_184082 | JGI IMG/M metagenome (GOLD analysis project Ga0208159, IMG submission 184082) | Marine viral communities from the Subarctic Pacific Ocean - 9_ETSP_OMZ_AT15188 metaG (SPAdes) (version 2) | ecosystem: Environmental > Aquatic > Marine > Oceanic | place: Pacific Ocean | collected... | reverse complement strand
AAAGAACGTGATCATTGTCACGTCTAGGTATGTTTTTTGTTCGAACAATCTCAACCTTTGTATTTTTAATTTCTTTATTCATAATTTAATAACCAATATTTGCTGTACCGGTGTTGAATAAAAAATTTATTTATGGTGGGTGACGTTTTATTCGTAGCGTCCCGCAAGGTTGTGAACCAAGAACTGTGATCTTTATATCAGATTAAAATATGTTGTCTAGATTGGGACTATGTAGGAACTTATGTGATAACGCCGTCTGTTGACGGCGTCATTCAACAATTCTAGTTAGCAAGTTTTTCAGCTAACGTTGTGGAGTTATGTTCAGTATAAACGGACAAAGAACTTAAAGAATTTCCACAAAATAATTGGACCTCTGAAACAGATAAACCTTTTTCAAAGAGACGAGAAACTGCCTCACGTTTTAAGTCGTGAAATCTCAATCCTTTAATAGCGGCACGTCTACAAATAGCTCTCCAACTACGCTCAAAGTTTTTTATACCTATTGGAAACACTTTTCCGTTAAATGATCTTGGCAAACTCTGCAATATTTCTATTGCTCTTGGTTGCAACGGTACGTTTCTAACTCTATTTGTTTTTGTTATTTCCGGTGGCAACGTGATTGTTTTTTTATCTAAATGGACCATATCCCACGTTATAGATAGCAACTCCCCACGTCTCATTGCGGTATGTATAGCAAAGTCAATGATAGGACACCAAAACGCTCTACTACCTTTGCAAGATGACATCAGCTTTTCATATTCCGTTGTCTCTAGTCTTCTTATCCTTCGAGTGTTTTCTTTGCACCTTAAGCCGGTCTTAACCGGATTTTCATTTATATAACACTGCCACTCCGTTATTGCTTTATTAATACAGTCGCTCAATATACTTAATTCTCTATTCACGGAACTGCCGCTAACTGTTTTTAATCGTTCGTCTCTGAACGCCGCAATATCTGAACTTGAAACGTGCGACAACATCTTATTAACCAAGTCGTGTTGCATAATATTTTTAATTAAATATTTATCTGACTTTGTTCGTTTCTTTGATGAGACTTCACGTTCATATCGTTCAAGCAACGTTGCAAGTGTAGTCTTGTTTGCCTCTGACAAATCTACAAACTGACCTAACTCAATCAAGCGTTCAGTTTCTCTTGCCCATTTCAACGCGTCATACTTTGATGACAATGTTTTATTAATTGGTTTGTGTCCGCTCTTTCTAACTTGCACGTACCACTTCCCCATTCTTCTCACTATACTAGCCATATTTCTTTCCTCACTGTGCTATGAGTGTGCTATGAAAATTATTCCTTTGATAAAAACTCAAATAAGTATTAACTTATCTACGTTGTCGTCGTTGTGATGAATTGATTTGTAATCAATAGGTCCGCGGTTCGAATCCGTGCGGGGGCACCACAACATCAAAGAATAACAAACATAAACACTCGGTTATTTATTTCTTCTTTCTAAATTTAGATTATCAGTTTTCAAAGAATCCGTCTAGCGAAAGCACAATGACTGTGCTTATAGTGTGCTTGAATCAAGCGACGACGGCTCACTTCGTTCGCCGCGTTCTCCAAGAACTAATGTGAAAAGTTTGTGGAATTAAGTAGGACCCATTTCGACTTTGAATTATCTTTATTCAAGTTGGGGGTGTACCCCATTTTAAAATATATGGGACCCAAAGCTATACCTATAGACAGTGTTTTGAACGTAGAGACACCGTATTTTTGTTTTCTAAAAATAACTCTTATCTTAAAAAATTTTCTAAAAATTCTATACAAAACGGATTTTTCTTTTTTTGCAGTACGCCAACGTGTGAATAAACCTTTAGCTCTTTTGCGTCTCATATACTCACGCATATAACGTTTGTGGTTCGTTGACATTATTTAGGATTTTTTCCAAGTGAACGTCTTAATAATTCATTCACTAAATCTCTTTCGCTTTCAGTTAAGTTAGCAATCGTTTGTCCAACTTTAAAATAACTTGCTAAATCTATTTCTCTAACACCACGTCTTGGCTTTTTATAATCTGAAAATTTTATAATTTTTCCACCACCTTCTAACTTTTGTCTAGCAACTAGACCGGATATACCTTGAAACGCATTGTCTATTTTTTCCAATGCACTAGATAAAATAATCTGTTCTATTTCGTTAAATGGTTCATCTTTATTCTTCTTTGATAATGGACCTTCTAACTGTATTTCTTCATACTGATCTCGCCACTTATCGAACGGAATATCGGGCGTTAGATTGCCCAATTCTATTTCTTTAATATAAACTTTGTATAATGGGTCATCACTAGCACTAGCGACACTCCCACCGTTGGCATACTGTCTACGAAACGGGGACAATGGCTTTTGAATATTGTCTAAAATACTTTCAAAAGTTTTTTCTTTTTTTGGTTCTATTTTCTTTTCATTTAACAATCTAAATTTTTTTGCTTTAGCCGCTCGAACGAACTTCCTGTCTTTTGGGTCCATAGCTTTAATATCTTTCGGAGTGAATTCTGCCAGAACTATCTCGTTTGATGTCATTGTATTTTTTAAATTAGGGTCATCTTGTATTGTTCGTTGATATTGGTCCCTATCACTTAAATAGGTTGACTTGTCATAATGATTAAATTTTTTTGGTTTAACTCCTAAATTTTCCATATCAATTATATTTCTATTATCTAAATGTTTTGGTTTAGGACCGTTGTCATATAGATAATGCATTCTTTGTATTCTTTCCGGCATTGTCTCTGATCTATAATTTTGTTTAGCCATAATAATTTTTTGTTATTGTTTTGCCCCTGTTTGTGGCAACGAATTTCGTGGGGCTAGTATCGTGTGCTCTACCATTATGATAAGTTTGATCGTTATAACCTTTATTGCTTTCATTAAAAAAGCCACCATAGTTTCTAGATATTTTATTCTCTTGCTCACGGATCGCGGCTATATGTGTAGCTCTTAATTCTGCAGTTTTCTTTTTTCTATCTGCAACTCTTTGTTTTGCTATATCAATTATATCGTCTCTAATTTCTAATATACCGTCTTCTGATAATTCATTCTTTAGACGTTCCATTTTTCTCATATCGTTCAACTGCTTTAACTGCCACCCGTTTCTAGCATTATGATAATTCTCGTCCCCTTCTGATACGTTCCTACGCCTCTTTTTTTTCTTATAATGGTTCAAGGATTTTTTAGGACGGAAATCTGAACCGTGAAATTTTGGGTTATTATGCGGCGTGACCTCAACTATGTTAGGACGGTCTCTCTCGGGTCTTTTATAGAAATATTTTCCGCCTTCGACTTTAAAATTATTTTTTTCTAATCCTTTTAAACGTCGTTTTCTCACTGCTGACGTAGTTATTCCACGTAGTTTAGCATATTCGGACGGAGTGAACTTATAAATTTTATCCATTTTTAACTATTTATACCACCGTGAATCTTCACGCAATATTTGGACGGACACCCAACGCAATTAATTTAATACAACGTTAGTCGTAGCTGTCGTACTTCCTATACAACGACTACTACGACAATAGTTTATTAGTACCGTGAATTTATAAATCGTATAAAACGTAATTATAGAAACCGTACGATTGTACGATTAATAATTATCGTGGTTTAATTCATTCATATCTATCAACGTATAATAACCATATTTAGGTGTACGATTTATTTCAAAATCATCTGCCATTCGTTGCATTGTACGACTTATATTTTTGCCTTTTTTAGAGTTAGCAGTTTCACTGTAAAACTTCTGAATATCGTTAGGTCTAACCTCTTTTTTTCCAGTACGTTTTAACTCTTTCATAGCGTCCAATATCATCTTTCTATTTTCGTTAATTTCTATTTGGACCTTATTGCCAACATAGTCATAAGTCATAGTATTATCGTTCCATTTAACGGCATATTCGAAGTCTAAAATATCTCTACCTCTACCGGTTATAGACGCGTTAGGACTAACGTCGCCCCTATCTACAAGCCACATAGCGTCGGTCATACCTTGCAATCCAACAGAACCCGTAATCTTATCAAAGTTATAATCTTGCGTTGCTTTAGATAAGTGAGTGACAAAACAAATACAAACACCGTTAGTTATTGCCAAGTGTTGCACCTTCCGCAATAATTCGTTGTCTATATCGTATGCAGTACCTTTTTTAAAACCAACTGCTGCTTTCACTCTTGCAAGTGTATCAATAACAATTAGTTTTGGTTTAGGAACTCCGTCTATCCATTTTTGTAGATCTTCTTCTAAACCCATTCCAAGATACGGTGCCTCAACATCAGTAGTAGGAAAGTTTAACTCTTTATCGTGTCCCATTTTATAAGCACGATCTTTTAATCTACGTTTGCTATCTTCAAGTGCTAGATACAATGCGTTGCCTTGTTCAACTGTATGTCCAAGAAAATTTAAACCGTTCTCTACACAGAAACACAGTTTATACATTAACCAACTTTTCATAGCTTTAGGTCTTCCGGCTATACAAACTAATCCTTCTGGTAAAATTGGTTGCACAGCATATTTTAATGGTGGAATTTCTTCCGTCATTAAACCTTTTAAATCTATGCCATTAGCCAAGAAATCACGTCTAGAAGGCGTTTTTTTATATTGGTCCTTATCGGGTGTATTGCCTATCCAACCTAGCCATTTCTTCATCTGTGAAGGTTCTACGCCTATGTAATCAGCATAAGAAACATATCCCGCGTTTTTAGTTTTCTGATTGTTAGCTTTAACAACACGTTGCATTTTTTTTAACTTCGTATCTCTGTCGTTAGGTAAGACCAAAGAATAAAAATCAAAAAGATATTCAATCCGTTCGTCGTCGGTCCAATCTGTATAACGCATAAGACAAGCGTCAAGTTTCAATGCACCGGTATTTCCGCTTTCAACGTGTGGTGCGATAGCTGCTGAAAAAGAAATTTTATTAAACTTTTTTTCTAAATTTCTATCAGCTATTGGCAACTTCACATTAACCCAAGTACGTTGTAGCAATTCGCCGGTCTCTTTGTCTTTAGTAGAACCAAACACAACTGTTTGCCCTGTCACTCGATACTCTGCGATATGTTTATCTAATATATTATCTTCGTCTTCACTATCTTCGTTCAAATAAAAATAATGAGTAGTTTCGATAACTCCATTAGGACGTTCTCTACCAAGTGTTAAGGTGTTTGTGTCTAACCATTTTTCGCCAAACTTAATGGACCATTTGTTCTCTAAATCAATATCAATCAGTTTAGATTTTTCCAAATTAATACCAAGATTGCCGTCAACGTCCCACATTGGTTGACCTTTATCGTTTAGTAAAGGTTTCGTTAAGTGGTCCAAAGTATAATCGCGATCTATTATTTCACTATCGCCATTATGTTTGCTTTCTTTGTATAAAGGTATGATCGCAAACTTTTGATCTATTAATGCTTTCGCACATTCATATTGCTTATTCATTAGTTTGGTCTCCTTTTGAATAGTTTGTCTTCGCCTAAAAACTCACATCTTTGCTTAAGAATTTTGATCGCTTTTATGTAATCTTTTTCACGTTCTTCAAATCTTTCAGTAAGATATTCAACTGTTTCTGACGTATTAGTGAACTTATCTTCCATTTCGTTTAGAACTTTAGAAAGTCTAGAAATAATTAAAACAGATCGTCTAACTATTAATTCTAAATCTCTATAACCAACTTTGTTATGTTCACATACAGACGGTTTAGGTTGTCTTGGATTGCCTCTAAAAATTTTATACAACGTTTTATTTTTAGGATATTTTTTTAATGGGTGTATAGGTAATTTCTTTGACATCTTTAACCTCCTTTCCTTCTATTAAAACAAAATCAGTTTCTAACGTTGCTGTTTTTGCTTTCATTCTTTTTTGTGTTGCAGCAATTATTGGGTCATCTTTCGAATTGAAAATTAAGAAAGCTGATATTAATGGGTCATTATTTTTCATACGTTGCACCCTCCCCAAATCTTAATCCGCCTTCTAATCCACCTGTGTTATAAAAAGTTTCTACCGGTGCAAACAGTTTAGTATCGCAAGTATAATGCGTATTAATTGTTTTGATTTTTTTAGACCATAGATAACTATATGCTTTTCTATCCTTCATAGCGTCCCAACCGTCGGTGCAAAGACTGCATTTAACGGGCGATTGCCTAAACATATAATTTATTTTAAGTGGGTCTCTTAACCTCCACCAAGCAAAGATAATATTATTTGCTTTTGTGTGTCGGCTTTTAGATTTTATATCAACTTCGAACCATTTTAATTTGTAGTATGGGGAAGTGATTGTATTTATTATTTTTCGTTTGGTCTTATAAACTAACCATTCGAAAGCTGTCATTTCTTCGTAACTTTTCTTTGTATTCAACATTATTTCTTTTCCGTGTTGTAAAGCACGGGTCCACAGCAAAGGACCCGCACTCATAATTCACAACCGGACCAACGAGAACTACACGTTGAATAATGTTATTGTTATGAAACTTGCTAAAATTGAAAAGAACGTGATCATTGTCACGTCTAGGTATGTTTTTTGTTCGAACAATCTCAACCTTTTTATTTTTAATTTCTATATTCATTTTCAATACCAATATTGCTGTACCGGTTTTGAATAAAAAATTTATTTATGGTGGGTGTCGTTTTATTCTTTGCGACCCGCAAGGTTGTGAACCAAGAACTGTTGCTCTTATATAGTATTTATGAATCCGTGTCTAGATTGGGACTATCTAGGAACTTATGTGAACCGTGCCCCTACGGGGCACGTTATTCAACGTTTCTAGTTAGCCAATTTTTCAGCTAACGTTGTCGAGTTATGTTCCGTATAAACGGACAAAGAACTCAAACTATTTCCGCAAAATAATTGAACTTCACTCACACTTAATCCTTTTTCAAATAGCCGTGATACAGCTTCACGTTTTAAGTCGTGAAATCTCAAACCTTTAATTGAAGCACGTCTACAAATTGCCCTCCAACTACGCTCAAAGTTTTTTATACCAATTGGGAATATTCTACCGTTCAAGGAACGCGGCAACGACTGCAATATTTCTATTGCTCTTGGCTGTAATGGTACGTTTCTAACTCTATTAGTTTTCGTTATTTCCGGTGGCAACGTGATTGTTTTTTTATCTAGATGGACCATATCCCACGTTATAGACAGCAATTCCCCACGTCTCATAGCTGTATGAATAGCAAAATCTATAATCGGACACCAAAACGCTCTATTGCTTTTGCAACTAGACATTAACTTTTCATATTCCGTTTGCTCTAACCTTCTGATCCTTCTTGTATTTTCTTTGCACCTCAAACCAACTTTGACTGGATTTTCATTTATATAACACTTCCATTCCGTTATTGATTTATTGATACAATCACTCAAGATTGATAGCTCTCGGTTCACTGAACTGCCGCTAATAGTTTTTAATCTTTCATCGCGGAACTTGGCAATGTCACTACTAGATATTTGAGCGAGGACCTTATGAACAAAGTCGTGCTGACAAATATTTCTAATTAAATATTTATCTGCTGTTGTTCGTTTCTTTGATGATACTTCTCTCTCATACCGTTCTAGCAATTCTGCTAACGTAGTCTTGTTTGCTTCTGATGTATCTACAAACTGTCCCATCTCAATCAAGCGTTCAGTTTCACGTGCCCACTTCAACGCGTCATATTTTGATGATAAAGTTTTGTTAATTGGTTTGTGACCTCTCTTTCTAACTTGGACATACCACTTGCCCATTCTTCTCACTATACTAGCCATATTTCTAACTCCGTTGTGCTGTGAGTGTGCTTTGAAAATATTTTCTTTGAAAAAAACTTAAATAAGTATTATCCTATCTACGTTCTCGTGTGATCGAGCAATTGATTTGTAATCAATAGGTCCGCGGTTCGAATCCGTGCGGGGGCACCATCACACCAAAGAAAAATAACAAATACACTCGGTTAATTTATTCTTCTTTCTAAATTTATAATATCAATTATCGTTGAATCCGTCTAGCGAAAGCACAATGAGTGTGCTTATAGTGTGCTTGAATCAAACGACAATAATTCTATCAAGAACTCGGCGGCTACGCCGCCTCGTTCGGTCTACCAAAGGATAAAATCTATTTAATAAGTAGGACCCGTTTTGAATTCGGAACTCGTTTGTTTAACGAAGGGGCATACCCCATTCTGACAAAGATGGGACCCACAGCAACACCTATATAGCAAGTTTTGAACGTAGAGTGACCGTATTTTTGATTTTTAAAAATAACGTTAAACTTAAAAATTTTCTGCAAAAATTTATACAAACGGAAAAAATAATTTTTATTTTTTTTATGCAAACGCCAATTGGTTGGGTATATTCCGAGTGCACGTTTTGCCCTCATATACTCCCGTATATAAGTTTTCTGATTGAAACTCATAAAATTATTTAGGATTTTTTCCGAGTGTTCTTCTTAATAATTCGTTCACTAAATCTCTTTCACTCTCACTTAAATTTGCAACAGTCATACCAACCTTAAAATAATCTGCTAAATTTAATTCTTTAATTCTTGGTTTTTTATAGTCGGAAAATTTTATTATTTTTCCGCCCCCTTCTAGCTTCATTCTACCAATAAGACCGGACACACCATTCTGCATAGCTTCATCTATTTTTGCTATTGCGTTGTTTAAAATCATACTTTCAATCTTATCAAATGGCTTATCTTTCTTTGTTAATGGTCCTTCTAACTGTATTTCATCATATTGATCTCGCCATTTATCGAACGGAATATCGGGTGACAAGTTTCCGATTTCTATTTCTTTTATATATTCTTTGTATAAAGGATCATCACTAGCACTAGCGACACTCCCACCGTTTGCATACTGCTGACGGACCGCTGAACTTGGTTTCTTTAAATTATCTAAAATATTTTCAAAGATTTTTTTAGACTGTTTTTGTGCCGGAAGTTTCTGTTCATTCATTAAACGAAACTTTTTAGCTTTAGCCATACGTACCATCTTCCGTTGATCGGGTGTTGCACCTTTAATATCTGAAGGACTGAACGCGGCTAGTACAGCTTCTGATTTTGATAAATATGTTTTAGGGTCTTGTTGGACCAACCGTTGTTGTTGGTCGGGATCACTTAAATATGTACTCTTGTCATAGTTATTAAATTTCTTTGGTGGTTGTTTCCAATTTTCAAACTTAACAATATTTTTATTAGCAAGATGTTTTGGTTTCTCGTTTGTTTCGCCGTGCTCATACATAATTCTCATAGTACGCTCTAACATATCTTCTTGCCGGACGTTGTTAGTAGTAGTATTTTTTTTCAACATTTTTTCCTCTATTCGTTGGCTTAAATTTATTTGGGTTTTCGTTGTGTGCCCTACCGTTATGATAAGACATATCGCTATATCCTTTATTGCTTTCGTTAAAGAACCCACCATAATTTTTTGTGACTTTTTGATCTCGGATCGCGGCAACGTGTGAAGCTCTAACTTGTGCTTCTTTCTTTTTTCTTTCAGCAACTCTTTGTTTTGCCACTTCAATAATATCGTCTTTGATTTCTAATATACCATCTTCTGATAAATCATTTTCTAAACGGGTTAATTTTCGCATATCGTTTAATTGCTTTAACTGCCACCCATTACGGGCGTTATGATAATTCTCATTGCCTTCTGACACGTTCCTACGTCTTTTTTTCTTGGTGTATTCTTTCAAAGATTTTTTAGGTCGATAATCTGAACCCGTGAATTTTGGGTTATTGTGCGGCGTGACTTCAACTATGTTAGGACGGTCTCTCTCGGGTGTACGATAATAATAATCCTGTCCGATTTTTTTAAAATTATTTTCTTCTAAACCTTTTAAACGTCGTTTTCTCACTGCTGACGTAGTTATTCCACGCATACGAGCGTATTCACTTGCGGTTAATTTATAAATTTTGTCCATTTAAACGTAAATACCACGCCGTGAATTTTCACGCAATATTTGGACGGACACTAACGAAAGTTTTATCTATACAAACGATGTCGTAGCTGTCGTACTACCTATACAACGACTACTACGACAATGTTTTCTAACTATCTAAAAATGGTCGTGATTTAAATTTTTGTTTAAATCTTCCGGCGTTATCAAACTGTAAAAACCATATTTAGGAAGCGACTGTATTTCAAAATCATCTGCCATACGTTGCATAGTACGAGATATATTTTTGCCTTTTTTAGATGTAGCTTTTTCGCCGTAATATTTAATCACGTCCGAAGGTCTAACTTCACTAACTCCACCATCTTTTAATGATTTCATTGCGTCTAGTATTAGCTTTCTATTCTCGTTCATTTCTATAACTACTTTGTTGCCCATATAGTCATAAGTCATAGTTTCATCGTTCCATTTAACAGCATATTCAAAGTCAAGAATATCCCGACCTCTACCGGTTATTGAAGCATTAGGACTATTGTCCCCCCTATCAATTAACCACATAGCGTCGGTCATACCTTGTAATCCAACGGACCCCGTTATTTTATCAAAGTTATAATCTTGCGTTGCTTTGGATAAGTGAGTGACAAATGCAATACAAACTCCGTTAGTAATTGCTAGATGTTGCAACTTCCGCAACAATTCGTTGTCAATGTCATACGCCGTACCTTTTTTAAAACCAACTGCCGCCTTAACTCTTGCAAGTGTATCAACAACAATTAATTTAGGTTTAGAAACTCCATCGATCCATTTTTGTAAATCTTCTTCTAAACCCATACCAAGATACGGTGCTTCTATATCCGTTGTAGGAAAGTTTTTATTTTTTTCGTGACCCATCTTAAAAGCACGTTCTTTTAATCTACGTTTAGAATCTTCTAACGCTAGATATAATGCGTTGCCTTGTTCGACTTTGTGTCCTAAAAAATTTAAACCGTTCTCTACACAGAAACACAGTTTATACATTAACCAACTTTTCATTGCTTTAGGTCTACCGGCTATACAAACTAAACCTTCCGGAAGGATAGGATTAACAGCATACCTTAACGGCGGTATATCCGTTGTCATCAATCCTTTTAAATCTATCCCATTAGCCAAAAAATCACGTCTAGATGGGGTTGATTTGTATTGGTCCTTATCGGGTGTATTGCCTATCCAACCTAACCATTTCTTCATCTGTGGCGGTTCTACGCCTATATAATCAGCAAAAGAAACATAACCCGCGTTCTTGGTTTTCTGATTGTTAGCTTTAACAACTCGTTGCATTTTTTTTCTATTTGTATCTCTATCGTTAGGTAAAACCATTGAATAGAAATCAAATAAAAATTCTATACGTTCATCATCGGACCAATCCGTATAACGCATTAGACAAGCGTCAAGTTTTAGAGCACCGGTATTTCCGCTTTCAACGTGTGGTGCAATAGCTGCTGCAAAAGAAATTTTTCTAAACTTTTTTTCTAAATTTCTATCTGCTATTGGCAACTTCACATTGCCCCAAGTACGCATTAACATTTCGCCGGTCACTTTGTCTTTAGTCGAACCATAAACAACTGTTTGACCTTCAACTCTATATTCAGCGATATGTTTATCTAAAATATTATCTTCATCTTCATTATCTTCGTTCTTATAAAAATAATGAGTAATTTCGATAACACCATTAGGACGTTCTCTACCAAGTGTTAATGTATTATTGTCTAACCAAAGTTTGCCAAACTTAATGGACCAACTATTCTCTAGGTCTATATCAATCAATTTAGATTTTTCTAAATTTAAACCAAGATTGCCGTCTATATCCCACATAAGTTTGCCTTTATCGTTCTTTAAAGGTTTGGTTAAGTGATCTAGCGTATAGTCTCGTTCAATTATTTTTTCATCGCCATTAAACTTTTGATCTTTGTATAATGGTATAATTGAATATTGTTGGTCTAGTAATGCTTTGGCACATTCATATTGCTTATTCATTAGTTATCCCTCCTAACCGGTGGTTTGTCATAGTCGGGACCACCAAGCTGAATAACACGTCTCTTTAAACGATCTATTGCTTCTAAATAGTTTCGTTCTTTATCTTCAAACGTTTCAGTTAGATATTCAACTGTTTCTGATGTTTGAGAGAACTTATCCTCCATCTCAACCATAACTTTTGCAAGTCGAGATATAACAAGCATAGACCTATTAATTATACGTTCTAGGTCTCTATAACCAACTCGATTGTGTTCACACACAGCCGGTTTTTTATTTGGTAGCTTTCCTCTAAATATTTTTTTTAGAGTTTCGTTATTGGGATATTTTTTTTGTGGGTGTTTCGGAAATTTCAACGCCATCTTTAACCTCCTTTCCTTCAATCAAAACAAAATCAGTTTCTAACGTTGCTGTTTTTGCTTTTAATCTTTTTTGACTAGCATTTAAAATTGGATCATCTTTTGAATTGAAAACAACAAATGCTTGAATAAATGGATCATTATTTTTCATACGTTGCACCTCCTCCAAACATTAGACCACCTTCTTCGCCGCCGCTGTTATAGTATGCTTCAACGGGTGCAAACAATTTGGTATCACAAGTGTAATCCGTTTTTATTGTTTTGATTTTTTTAGACCATAAATAACTATATGCTCTTCGATCCTTAATGGCGTCCCAACCATCAGTGCATAGATCACACTTAACGGGGTATTGCCTAAACATATAATTTATTTTTAGTGGGTCTCTTAACATCCATCTAGCAAAGACAATATTTTGTTTCTTTGTGTGACGTGTTAATGATTTGATATCAACTTCTAACCATTTCAAAGTGTAGTATGGGGAAGTGATTGTATTAATTATCTTTCGTTTGGTATTTCTAATTAACCACTCGAAAGAACTTTCGTTATTATGTTCT
>Ga0208159_1000738_pt1 | contig 12809 bp, 15 predicted proteins | sample 9_EtaG_FD_184082 | JGI IMG/M metagenome (GOLD analysis project Ga0208159, IMG submission 184082) | Marine viral communities from the Subarctic Pacific Ocean - 9_ETSP_OMZ_AT15188 metaG (SPAdes) (version 2) | ecosystem: Environmental > Aquatic > Marine > Oceanic | place: Pacific Ocean | collected... | reverse complement strand
ACCAACATCAAGACCGATGCAGAGATTGCGGCCCAGGTAGCCACGGATATGACCTTGTCTTGGAACAACTTCGAAGACAACACCTTCCGTCGCTGCGTTAATGACCTCGCGGCCCTGGGCATGAGCGTAGTTAAGCGCACTAACGATAGCAACTACGGGATTCGGGTGGAGTATGTAGACCCTGTGAACTTTGTACACAGCTACACTGACGACCCCAACCTCGACGACATCGTATACGCGGGTTGTGTCAGGGAAATCCCTTTGCAAGAGCTGAAGCGCTTGGCGGGGGACCAGCTCACGGAGCAAGACCTGCAGAAGATTACGAAGAACGCCAAGCGTGCTTCTTCGAATCGCTCTATGAAAGCCCCCTACTACCCATCTAAAATTGACAAGAGTCAGTACGGGGGGTATACGGTGGAGGTCTTGGACTTCGAGTTCAAGTCTGTCGACTGCATGCACTTCGAAGAGAAAGAAAACCGCCACGGCAATACGGGGTTCTTCTTCGAGGGGATGAAGTACAAGGAGCGTGCAGGTAGCGTATACGAGCGCACCCCGCATAAGATGGAGGTCGAGACGGTGTACTCAGGTATGTACATCCTCGGTACTGACCACATCTTGAACTACGGGAGGACCGCCAACGTACCTAAGAACATCCACGATATCTCTCGTGCCAAGCTTTCTTTCTCTGCCGTCGCGGTCAACCTCAACGACCAACTGCCTAAGTCTATGGTGGACAGCTGCGTCGGCTTTGCCGATATGTTGCAGCTCACCCACTTGAAGCTTCAGCAGGCTATCGCGAAAGCCAAGCCAGACGGGTTGGTAATCGATATCGAAGGGTTGGAGAACGTACAGCTCGGGAAGGGTGGGGAGTTGCAGCCTTTGGAGCTCCACGATATCTACGAGCAGACGGGGGTCTTCTACTACCGCAGCAAAAACCCTGAGGGAGGGTTCCAGAACCCGCCAGTACGAGAGATCGGTAACAGCATCCGCAACATCAATGAGTTGATTACGCTGTACAACCACTACTTGCGTATGATCCGCGATACCACGGGGATCAACGAAGCGGTCGATGCTTCGACTCCGAAGAGCGACGCCCTGGTTGGGGTTCGGGAGCAAGCCATTGCAGCGAGCAACAACGCCACTTACGACGTTACCAATGCAGCCATGATGCTGTACAAGAAGGTCTGTCAAGATGTAGTGAAGTGCTTGCAGATACTCCCCCCAGAGTCGGTCATCTTCAAAGCGTATGAAAACGCCATCGGGGAAACCAATATGGGGGTGCTGTCTTCTTTCAGCGACCTACCTATGTACAACTTCGGGGTGCAAGTGCAGCGAGAGATGGAGGACAAGGACAGGGTGTACTTGGAGCAGAACATCCAAATCGCTTTGTCACAGAAAGAGCTAGACCTAGAAGACGCTATGGCGGTGCGTGCTTTGAAAGACGTCAACCAAGCGGAGCAGTTGCTCATGGTTAGGCGCAAGAAGCGCATGAAGAAGCAACAAGAGATGGCTATGCAGAACTCGCAGATGCAATCCCAGCAGGCGCAGCAAGCGGCTATGGTCACTTCGCAAGCCAAGCAGCAAGAGATGCAGATGTCGGCGCAGCTAGACGCTCAGAAGATCCAGCTCGAAACCGAAGCTGAGATTGCTATCGCGAAGGTGAAGCACGAGATGCAGAAAGAGATTGAGCAAATGCGGATTATGAATCGCAGTGCAGAGAAGGGGGCGGACCAAATGGGTCGCTCGCAGATAGAGAAGCAGAAGGACGATAGGAAAGACGAGCGCGTGAAGAAGCAGGCTGTAGAGCAGAGCAAGCTTATAGCCCAGCGCAAGGGGGAGCGAGGAGCCTTGGAGGAGCAGGGGGCTAGCGGGTTTGACATTTCACAACTACTACAATAATGGCTAGTAAAGTAAATCTCGATGTTTCAGAGAAGCTGGACATCACATGTAGAAAGGGTGACACCTTTACTTTAAAGCTCTTGCTGAAAGACTCGGCGGGGACTGCGCTCACTTTGAGCACTTCGGGGTACGAGTTTCTTATGCAGGTCAGAGGCAGGCAAAAGGTGAGGGGGGACCGAAAATTAGTTATTGGTAGTGTAAACCGTGGCAGGGCTGCAGATGAAGGGATCAACTTTTCATTTGCCACTGACGACTCAGGGAACTTGACGATATCCGCTAGTGACTCCATTATGCGTCAAGTAACTCCAGGGCGTTACGTTTATGATGTGCAACAGATTCTTGATGGGGTTTCTACGACAATTTTGAAAGGGAACTTTACTGTAAACGATGACATCTCTGAAGCCCTCACCTAATGTCAACCACGATTACAGTAACTGATGGGACTACCGTAACGGTAACTCAGCCTGCGTCGAGCAGTATCTCTGTCTCTAGCCCAGGGGCTAAAGGCGATAAGGGTGATACTGGTGCCACAGGCGCGACAGGTGCCACAGGATCGACAGGATCGACAGGTGCGACAGGCCCTCAGGGTGCTACGGGAGCTCAAGGCCCTGCGGGTTCAAATGGTTCTGACGGTGCCGATGGTGGCACAAACATCGTTGTAGATAGCTCCCCGCAGCTTGGTGGGGATCTCGACGTCAATGGTAATGACATCGTAAGCACTTCGGACGGGGATATTGACATCAAGCCTAATGGAGACGGGAAGGTCAACATAGATAGCTCTAGCTCATCGAGTGGTGTAAAAATATCAGACGGTCATGTCGAGCTAAGAAGTGGCACTGGTAGCCCTGCAAAGATTGATTTCTACTGTGAAAGCTCTGCGGCACACAAGGTTACCGTCCAAGCTCCAGCGCATGCTGATTTTGCAGGAGACGTGCAGTTTACCCTACCTACGTCTAACGGTAGTAGCGGTCAGGTTTTGAGGACCGATGGGTCTGGAAACCTATCGTATGTAAACCAAACGTCTGACACTCAACTTAGCACGGAGGCGGTTCAAGACATAGCTGGTGCTATGTTCAGTAGCAATACCGAGAGCGGTATTACTGCAACCTACCAAGACGCTGATGGCACCATCGACTTAGAAGTCGGTAGTCTTACCGTAGCCCAGGGTGGAACTGGAGCTACTTCGTTTGCTGACAAGGCTGTTCTCATCACGCAAGACAGTGGCACCGATACAGTTGCGGCGGCTGCTATGTCCACCAACGGTCAGCTTTTAATCGGAGGTACTAGCGGACCTGCTGTGGCTACACTGACGGCTGGCAGTAACGTCACGATTACCAATGCTGACGGAGAGATTACCATTGCTGCCGCAGGCGGTGGCGGTGGTGGTGGCGGTGACATTGAAGGCGTTACTGCAGGTGACGGCCTCTCTGGTGGTGGCACCACGGGCACTGTGACCTTGAATGTCGGTGCGGCTCAGACGACAATCACTTCTATTATCAATAGTAGCCTGACAAAAATCGGGACGGCTACCGATCAGGAGTACGTTGACTTCAGCACCGCGAACGAGGTCAACACCAAGATCAATGATACCGAGAGGTTTAGTGTAACTGCGTCAGGGGCTAACATTACGGGGGACCTGTTGGTCAGCACCAACCTCACTACAAAGCTCAATATATTCTCTAAGACCGCAGACACAGACCTTAGTGTTCAAGGAGATGTTGTGAAAATCGGGACGGGTAGTACGACTGCGGGGGAGCTATGCTACTACAAGTCTGATGGGACTTGGGCTGCTGCTGATGCAGACGCCACTGCAACTGCGGGGGGCTGCCTTCTAGCTATCGCGCTGGGCACAGACCCAGATTCTGACGGTATGCTTCTTCGCGGCATGTTCACTTTAGATCATGACCCAGGTACCATCGCTGACGAACTCTATGTCTCTACTACGGCAGGGGACATTACTGGTACGGCCCCCTCTGGTAGTGGCGATGTCGTCCGCGTAGTGGGGTACTGCCTCGACAGCACGAATGGTCAGATTTGGTTCAATCCATCGAATGACTTCATCGTTCTTTCATAATGCCAGACATAGCATCATTTAACGCAATTGACGTGGGTAACATAGCATCAATCAACGGTCAAGATGTCGCCTCTGGTGGGGGCGCGTACAACCCCGTCTCTGACAGCGGGACATACACTGAAACAGTGCCTACTTCTGGCCTCATAAAGTTCGGTGGGATGAGGATGCAGGCCGCAGGAGTGAATGACTCTAGTGTAAATCAAGCAGCGTATGCGTATGGGGCGACCCCAGTTATGAATCTTTCGAGTGATAAAGACGGGACATACGTTAGAGTGGCAGAATCAAAGAGTGATTTTGTCAAGATTTGTTACGGAAGGTATATGGCTTATGCTATTACTGCTTCGGGTCAGCTATGGGAGATTGGCAATTCTGCACTCTATATAGAGGGTTCAGCTACTAACACTTGGCAACAAGTTACAGGTGTAGGAGACTCCGATACTGGTTGGACGGCTGCGACTGCTAGTTACGATGGCGCGTTGGGAATCAACAGCGGCAAGATGTATCACATAGGTGGAAACAGTTATGGTCATGCGGGAACGGGTAATACGACCGCGCAATACAGCAGTTGGGCTCAGGTTGGGTCTGACTCTGACTGGCAAGACGTTAAAAGAGGCAGGTTTTCCTCAATCGCAACTAAGACTAGTAGTAATGTTTGCTATGTGGCGGGAAGGAACCAATACTATAGGACTGGACTTGACACCAACAGTGGTAACACCACTAGCTGGACCGCAATCAACAGTGACAATTTTACGAATACGAACGTCACCTTCTTCACTGTCAATTATGACGGAGGCTTTTTGATACGCGGCGGGGAGGTATACGCTTGGGGAGAAGAGGACAGTAACGAAAGGTTCGGCTTGAACTCGTCGTCCGACCTGACGAAGCCGACCCAAACTGGAAATGTTGGGGGGAGTGCTCAAAGCGATTGGGTTCAGGGCTGTCTTACAAGTAATTCCATGCATCTCATTAATAGTTCGGGGGAGCTGTATCACGCAGGGGAAGGTGGCATGAATCGTCGAGGTGATGGAAACAGCACAGACAACAAAGATGGCAACTTTGTCCAGATTGGTAGCGACACAAGCTGGGTGAGAATAGAGGCCGATCCAACTGCTCAAGCGTCAACAGATTACGGTATTGCAGGTCAAAAAGGAAACAGGCTGTTGTATTGGGGATACAACCAGTATGGTGCGGTTATCGACGGGACTTTGGGTAACGTTTCTACAGCTACAGATATTTTGGGTCAAGACCTTGCTTCGGGTAACTATTGGCAGCCGTTCTTAAATTACGGGAGTAACACAAAGTTTGGAATTGCTGGAATCTATTAATTATGGCAACATATTCAATTACAATTACGTCTGAAGAAGACCTCGCAGAGCAGTGGCTAGACTCTAACGTCCCGCATATAAGTTTTGGATACAACGAGATTGAGCTCCAAGAATGCGTAGACAATGGTGATGGGACATACACTGCTACATACGAAAGCATGGTGTTGCCTTCAGACAGGACCTACACATACATCCACCCAGTTAATGGTGAAACAACTTATACGGTATCAGCAGGGGAATATGGCGTGAAGCCATAGTATTTATATTTGTGCGATGGCAAGCTCCACTGCAAATAGAGTAAAAAACCTGCTAAAAAAGCACGGTTTAAAGGGGGTCAACAAAGCTAAAGGCACACCTAGCCACCCTAAGAAATCACACATTGTATTGGCGAAAGAAGGGAACAAGGTGAAGTTGATTCGCTTTGGAGAGAAAGGGGCTAGTACAGCAGGGAAGCCCAAGGCAGGAGAGAGCGCACGGATGAAAGCCAAGCGCAAAAGCTTCAAGGCCCGCCACCGCCGCAATATCGCCAAGGGTAAGATGAGTGCCGCGTACTGGGCCAATAAGGTCAAGTGGTGCATGCTCCTCCCTATCTTGTCTCTGCAGGCTCAGAGCTGGGTAAACGTAAACTTCGTTTCCGATCAGTACCCTGACGAAAGCTCATGGGAGATACTGTCTGATACTAACGTTGTCGCCTCAGGTGTGGCAGAAGAGGTTCTGATAAACTTGCCCCCTGGACAGTATACGTTCGCAGCATACGATGAGTTTGGTGACGGGATATGCTGCCAATACGGGGAGGGGTTCTTTACCCTAACCAACGGATGTGGGCTAGACATCGGGGTGTATGATTTCGATTCTGCTCAAATGGAAATCCCGTTCAACCTACTCCCTTGCCCCCCACCAGTTGTTGGGTGCATGGACGAAGAGGCTAGCAACTACGACCCTTTGGCCGTCATTGATGACTTCTGCCTATACAGCGTAAGGTTTAGACTAGATTTAAACGGGCCACACCCAGAGGGCATCGTCACGCCAGAACTAAACACAAGTTGGAACGGATGGTGTGGTGACTGTAATCAAATGCAGGACCTCGACGGGGACGGGATATGGGAGGTTACCATTGACTTACCGCTAGGCAATCACCTCTGGAAATTTTCGGCAGACGACTGGGGGTATCAAGAAACTCCTGTGGGGGTGTTGAACTCCCCATGCTTCTTGGTCGACGACTGGGGGTTCGTGAACAGAACCTTAAACGTAGAGGGGGCAATGACCCTCCCTGCTTTCTGTTGGGAGAGCTGCTTCCCGTGTGGGTCCATAGTAGGGTGCACGGACTCTACCGCCACAAACTACAACCCTTGGGCCAACTTCAACCAGGGGTGTAACGTGGTGGAGTCCGCCAACTGTGACATCACGGAGACAGAACTTTCTGTAACTGTAATCCCAGACAACTACCCCGATGAAACTGCGTGGGGGTTGATAGACATGACCGTAGGGGGGATTGTAGCCTCAATCAATACAGGAGATCTATCTGGTGCCCCCGTAGGGATACCTATCGTAACAAACACTTGCGTGGCTATAGGGAGTCAAATCCAAATCATTGTCATGGACTCGTATGGTGACGGGATGAGTGGGTCTCAGTGGGGTGGCGAAGACGGGACGGTGATAGTGGAGGCTTGTGGGGAAGAGGTATGGTCGCTCCCGTCAAATAACGTCAACTTTGGTTACAACGTAGACACGACGTTCTCCTCCCCTGTATGCCAAACCATAGAGGACTTGGTTGGGTGTGGGGACCCAGAGTATTTAGAGTACAACCCCGACGCTACGGTGTTTCTCGATTTGCTTTGCGAAACCCCAGTAGTATACGGCTGTATAGATACGGCGTACTACAACTACAACCCCGAGGCTAACGTAGAGGAGCAACCCGACTCTTGTTTTTACACCTTGACTCTTACTGACGGCGTTGGTGACGGATGGTTTGGTAGTTGGATTGGAGTAAAGCAAGGGGATTGGACTTCCCCACAGTATCAAATGGGGCCAGCAGACGGAGTGGAAGAAAGCTTTGATCTGTACCTCCCTGCTAACGAAGAGGTAGAGCTGTTCTTCTTCTCCACGCCACAGTCTTTGTTTACTGTAGCTCAGTGCGGCTTTATGCTTGAGGGGCCAACGGGAGATACACTCATCGACGTACCTCAGTGGAACATCATCCCATTCCCATATACATACACAGCGACGACATACTGCGGCAACCTTTGTGAAGAGTTTGCCTATGGATGCTTAGATACTTTGGCGCAGAACTACGACCAAGTAGCAAACAGTCCTGATAGCAGTTGCTACTACGCCGCAGGATGTATGCAGGCTGGCTATCTCGAGTATTACACTCAAGGGTATCAAGCCGACTATGACGATGGTTCTTGTTTAACGTTTGCCGTGTTTGGGTGCACAGAACCGACTGCGCTCAACTTTGATGAGGAGGCTAACGTAGACAACGGCAGCTGCATTCCCGTGGTGGTGGGGTGTATGGATGTATCAGCGTACAACTATAGCGTCGAGGCTAATACCGAAGGGGAGTGCCTGTATGACGCAGGCTGCGCTACAGGTGCAGGTGTCCCGTACTGGTTGAACGACTCTTGCTACGGGTGGGTGATCGAGGTAGACCCCTACTGTTGTGAAGCGGAGTGGGATGGAGGGTGTATCGGGCTGTACGATTACTGTCAGCAAGGCTGGCCTACGGGTGTCACTGAATTAGCAGAGGAGGTTACGATCCGCCCAACGGTTGTAGAGCGTCACTTCTATGTAGACTCCCCATACCCTTTTGTGTTGACTGTCTTCGATGCTACAGGACGGTTGGTGCTAGAATCCTCAAGCGCTACGCAAGATGCATCGCAGTGGCCTGTGGGTACGTATCACTTGATTGTGGTGTCTGACAATCGCATGTTTAAGCAAACCATCGTTAAGCTATGAGACTCCTACTGGCTCTACTCCTGTGCATCCCACTAGCGAGTGGGGCTCAGACACTAAAGAAGGCGTTTCGCTTTTCTACTTTCTACGCTGCTGTCAACGGGAACAACTCCCTGTCTGACTACAACACGTACTCTGTATTCAATGGACCGCTGTCTACGGATATTATAGAGACCCCATTCGATTACTCCCTTACCCTCGGGATACGAAAGATTGCTAGGTTCAAGTATGAGAACCGAGCCAACGTATTCTACAACGGTGAGGAGCACTCGTACTCTGACGCTGCTACGATCGGTACGGTCAAAGGTTTCGAGTTCCTTTTCGAGAGCGACTACCGCAGGCAGCAAGGGGTGCTGTACCTAGACCAGAACCATTTCCTTAGATACGTCGGGGGGAGGTTTGTAGGGAAAGTAGAGTACGTCCAGGATGGCTTTGCCGACGTGAGCTACCTCGAGGCTTCGCAGAGGCTGCGCATCAACTCCAAGGGAAAGCTGTCTTTCAACATCGGGGCGGCACAACGCATCTCCGAGCCATATGGTTATGATCCGCTAAAGCAGTGGCAGCTCCCCAACGGAAGCTTGCACTACACTCAGCTAGCCTTGAGCGAAGGTTACAGCTACGACTTCGTTACGGGTGAGTACATGAACCCCGACGGGGATGTAGTAGCTAGCAGCTTCGATGTATGGCGGGAGGTTGTCATCCCTGAAGTGCTGAAGGACTATGTCCAGCGGAAGCGGGGGGAGCTGAACACAGAGTGGAACTACTCTCTAGTGGTGGGGTTCGACTACTATCACTACACCAAAGATTTCTGGTTGCACTCTTGGGGGAATGTCTTGCCTCGTCACTTAGACACGGGGTCAGAGTTCTCTTATTTCCAACTCAACGAGGGGCAGTGGGTGGACTACAGCGGAGGGCTAGTCTTTGGGTGGAAGCTGAATAGATCCTTCGGTTGGTTCTTAGAAGGACGATACAACAAGTACTGGAACAGGGAATGGCACGACTTCTCGGTCGGGGTCAACTACGTAATATTCTGATATGGCAAAGGAGATTAACGAGGATATGGGGTTCAACGTCAGCATTAAGTCGCTGGCAGGAATTGGAGTGGGGATGGCTTCTCTAATCGGTATGTGGTTTACCCTTCAGGCCGATATCGCAGAGGCGAAGGAACTGCCCGCTCCGCTCCCGTCAGAGGTTTCGCGCATGGAGTTCGACATGAAAGACCAACTGATTCGTCAGACCATTATGTCCACCCAAGAGGATGTCGGTGAGATTAAAGAAGACATCAAGCGGATAGAAGAGAAAATCGATCAACTCAAGTAATATGAATTATGAAAGCAATACTTGCCCTCTTTACAGCATTTGCGTTGTTCTCGGCGGCGGCCTATGTAGCCGAGGCTGCGGAGGCTGAGGTCTGCAACACTGGTGTTTGCGTTGTGGAGTTCAACGCCTCGTTCAATAAAAGCAACGGGGTGGAGTGGATAGAGAAGCTCAACGACTGCACGACATCTCGCATAGATATCGTACAGAGCCCAGAACTACAGCAGCAACACAAAATCGTAGTAGTCCCTACTATTATTATCTTTAACGACGGGGAGGAAGTAGAAAGATTTCAGGCAAACATTATGATGGCTATAGAAGCCTCAAAGTCTGATGTCCAAGAAAGTGTAGATGAAATACTAATGAGCTCTTTTTGATAATGCCACAAGGAAAAGGAACATACGGGAATCAAGTAGGTCGTCCGCCTAAGAAGATGAAGGTCTTGAAGAAAGGCGGAAAGATTCCAAAGCTTACTATCTCAAACAAGACAGTTATGGTTGACCCCCCCAAAGGTTTTCATTGGATGGAGGAGCAGGGCCGTTACTACTTGATGAAAGGGGATTACAAGCCACACCCAGGAGCTGTCAAGCAAGCCAAGTTTAAGCAGGCGAACCACCCGAAGGGATAATGGCTCAGAAGTTCAACCCGAAGTATACTAAGGGGAGCTCGAACGTAGCGGAGCGAAAGAGGCTGATGGCTCAGATTTCTGCTATCTACGATAAGTATCGCGGCACGAAAGGCAAAAGAAAAAAGAAAGGGTTTCCGCCCGCAGTAGAGGCGAGACTAAAACAACTCATGAAAAAAAGAGATAAGATATGAAGACGAAAAAGAAAGACACCTCTATGTATATGAAAGGGGGTATGATGCAAAAGATGCCAGGTGGTGGCATGATGAAGAAAGACAAGATGCCTATGTACATGTACGGGGGTAAGGTCTATGCAGAAGGCGGTAAGATGCTTCAGCAGATGGCTAAAAACCCGAAGATGATGGCACAGATGAAAGCTATCGTAGGGAAAGGGTAATGAAGGTCTTGAAGAAAGGGGGGATGGCTGGCTTGGACGCTGCACAAAAGCAAGTGTACAAGCGAGGGTTGGCTGCCTACATGTCTTCGGGAAATCGCCCTAAAGTTTCTCAGCACGCCTGGGCTATGGCTCGAGTAAAGTCTGCCTTCGGAAAGAAAGAGGCGGCGAAGATTCGAGCTGGGAAGGGTAAGAAGAAATAGTATTATATTTGTATACAAATAAATAGTAATGGCTACCACCACTGCAACAATCACGCTTTCTAGTGCGGACCTGACGGGTGACGCGCTCTCCCTGTCCTCGACTGCTACGCTGACTAAAGCGGGCACCCTCACGGGTCTGTCTCAGACCACGGGGGTGGGACGCAAGACCACCACGGCTACATCGCAATACATTTTGTTTGATGGAGATGCTTACGCTAACGGATCACACAAGGTTTACTTGAAGAATACTAGCACTGTCGCTACTGAGTTCCTCACCATTGAGATTAACTCTGAGCAGATGGGTAAGTTGTACGCAGGAGATTGGGCGTTCTTCCCATGGGAGGCCAACGCAGACACTAACGACATCAAGATTACACCAAGTGTTTCTACTAGCTTGACACTAGAGTACGCTTTGTTCATTGATGAGTGATGGCAACGATTAAGGCTAACCTTTCTTTGACTAGTGCGGCGGTGTTGACATCGCCCCTGTCTTTGAGCGTCAATGCAGATTTGCTTGTTGACTCAGGTAGCCTGATTCGCCAAAAGGTGAAGGGGGTCGCGGCAGACACTAATGACTTGTGCATCTACATTGCCAATCAGTGTTCTGAGCGGGCTTACGTGTACATCAAGAACCTCGAGACAGAACTAGAGAACTACATCTACATCCACAACGATACCGATACGGGTTTGGTAGCCAAGATCGGTGGTGGGGAGTTCGCTTTCATCCCTGTCTCACCAGACAAGAAGTACGAAGTGTACGGTACTCGCGTAGACCAGATGGTCGAGTACGGTGTGTTCGGTAACGACAACTCTGCTAATCCTTACGGAGGTAGCTAATACATAATACATGGCTAAGAATTTCCACACCGTAACCGTTACTCCTACTGTTGGGACGGCAGAAGCTGGAGCAAATCAGGTCCTGTTTAACCCGACTGAAATCCCGCATGCCGTTTCTAGTCATGGGGGTGGAGCCAAGCTGGTTTCCATCGTCGTCCAAGACAAAGGCGATGATCTCGAGAAAGATTTTGACTTGTTTTTTTTCGGATCGAATGCTGGAGGGGACTTAGGGACGTTGAATGCTGCTGTTGATATTACCGATGCTAATCTAGCTTTGAACCGACCGTTGGGTAACGTCAGGGTTGAGGCTGAAGATGCAAGCGACGTCGGTGATTACTTGGCTGGATACCTGACCACAATTACCAATGTCGGCCTTGTGGTAGAAGCTAGTTCTGGATCTGCATCAATCTTTGTTGCGGCTAGAGCCGTGGATGCTCAAACTAAAGCAGCAGGAGAGATTGTACTCACCTTCGGCTTTGAGACATACTGATTACAATTAATTAAATACAATGGAGCAAGAAGTTCAGCAAGAAGCGCCTGCCGTAGAGCAGGCGTCTGCACAAGAGGCAGTAATTCAAGAAGCACCAGTACAGGAAACCCCTGCACAGGAGCAACCAAAGATCCAAATCTTTGACAATCCAACAGACCTGGCAGCCAGCTTCCAAGAGGAATTCGCTGCCAATACCGATAGCACTCCTGCTGCAGATGCAGAAGCTATCGAACCGCAAGTAGAAACTCCAGTTCCAGAACAGGTTACTCAGCCTGAACCAGAACAGGGGCAGTATAGCCAACAAGACGTAGAAGGTGCTGTCTTCTCATATCTCAGCGAGAGGCTGGGGAGAGACGTCACTTCCTTCGAGGAGTTGGCTGCACCGCCACAGCTCGACGAGGGGCTAGAAGTCATCGCTAAGTTCGTACAGGACACAGGGCGGAGACCTGAAGATTGGTTTGCATACCAGCAGTTGAATCCGTCTGAGATGGACGACTTCACCGCATTGCGTGTGCAAATGGCTTCAGATCACCCGAACCTAAGTGGCGAGGAAGTCAACCTCTTGCTCAAGAGCAAATACAAGTTGGACCCCGACGTTCATACCGAACAAGAGGTTCAGCTTTCTCAGCTTCAGCTCAAGATGGATGGGCAGAAGGCAAAAGACAGCATTGAAACTTTGCGCTCAGGGTATGT
>Ga0208159_1000737_pt1 | contig 12811 bp, 11 predicted proteins | sample 9_EtaG_FD_184082 | JGI IMG/M metagenome (GOLD analysis project Ga0208159, IMG submission 184082) | Marine viral communities from the Subarctic Pacific Ocean - 9_ETSP_OMZ_AT15188 metaG (SPAdes) (version 2) | ecosystem: Environmental > Aquatic > Marine > Oceanic | place: Pacific Ocean | collected... | reverse complement strand
AGAGGAGCCTGCTGTACCTCCTGCGCCTGCTGGAGAAGAAACTGGTGGTGATACACTGGGTGGCCTTGAAGGCCTCTTAGAAGAGGGAATAGAAGAAGAAGACGATGATGATTTATTAAGTGAAATTCTTGCGCTTCTTGATGAGGAAGAAGATGAAAAGATTTTAGATGAATCTCTTGTTGTTGATGTTGATGAAGTTAAGCATGGTCATGTTGTAACAGACAATGGAGCAAGAAAATATGATGCCGAGTTAGCAATGGCAAAACAAGAATCTTCAGCATATAAAGAAGAAGCTGAAGAGTTAGAAAAACAGGTTGGAGAATTGAATAATTCCATCCTCATGTATCAGAACAAGCAAGACAAATTAAGAACTGTTCTTGATGACATGAAAGGTAAGTTAGAAGAAATGGTTATACAAAATGCTAGATTAATTTATAGCAATAAAGTTTTACGCGATGCCTCCTTGAATGAGCGACAAAAATCAAAAATTGTTGAAGCCATCGCTAAGGCAGAGACTTTGAAAGAAGCAAAAACTCTTTATCAAACTCTTAAAGAAACTACAGTGGGAACACCTATAGAGCGTGGACCAAAATCACTTAGTGAGTCAGTACAGAGAAAGCAAGTTCTTTCCGCACATCTGCCGCGTCGCAAGCAAGAAAATATAGTTCAGGAGCAATCTTTTGCTTCGAGAATGAAAAAACTTGCTGGCATAGACTAATTTTATATAAAGGAGAAAATGATATGTCTATAATTCAAAAATTATCAGAAGGCATCGTAAATCGTGATTTGAAAAAGGAAGGTCAAGCTCTACTCACTAAGTGGGAAGCTACCGGACTTCTTGAGGGTATTGATACCCAACAAGGCAAGCACAATATGGCGCGTCTTCTAGAAAATCAAGCGAAGGAACTTCTTCGCGAATCTAACGCAATGTCAAACGGACAGGTTGAAGGTTTTGCAACTGTTGCATTCCCAATCGTTCGTCGCGTTTTTGCAGGTTTGATTGCTAACGATTTGGTATCGGTTCAACCGATGTCTCTTCCTAGTGGTCTTATCTTCTTCCTTGACTTTGTTTACTCACCAAGAATTGGTGATAACAACGTTACTGATGCTGGTAGTGCTCAAAATGGTCGTATGGGTAACCGTGCTTCAAAATCAATTTATGGTACAAACCAAGTCGGTTCAGAAGTAATCAATGGTGTTGATCTTGTCAACAATACCAACAAATCCGGATTTAGTGGTCCTGGTCGTGATGGTATGGTTGGTTATGGCTATGCTAACGCAACAGCTTCTAGTGATCAGGTTAGTGCTGGTGCAGCTAATATGAAAGTACAAACTTTCTTGTTGGATGGTGCCGTATCTGAAACTCGTAAAAAATTAATTAAGTACGATCCTGATCTTTTGGCTCAAACAGACAGCTCGAGAGGTGTTATTGTTTTAGATATTGCTAAAAGTGCAATTACTTCTTCTCTCGGACCAGCTGATTTTGATAACTTAGCTGCTTTTGAGCTACAAGGCCTTATAGCAGATGGAACTAACGCCAATAATCTTCTTGCAACGTTAGCCGCTAACAGCTCTGGAATCACTTCTGGTTCTGCTACATCAACCGGTTTGATTGCAGATCACAGTATTGCTCAAGTTAGACGCTTGTCAAGTGTTGTTAAGGATGCTGCTGATTCTTATACTTTAACAGCTGGGTCTGGTGACTCTGTTCGTTTTGTAATCTCTGCTGGTAGTTCTGTTGTTACAGCTGCTTCGGCTGCTGCTCATGGTTCTGATGACTTGGAAGCTGCTGCTATTATCTTCCCAGTTAGAGATCAGTTTGGTGTAAACTCTGGTGCTACTTTAGGTGTTATTGATGACTTCAACTTCCCATTTGAAGGAAACGGCGACATGCCAGAAATCGACATCAAAGTTGATTCAATCGCGATCACAGCTCAAACCAAAAAGCTTAAAGCTAAGTGGACACCTGAGTTGGGACAAGACTTGAATGCTTATCACAACCTTGATGCCGAGGTAGAACTTACATCGATTCTTTCTGAGCAAATTGCTTTGGAAATTGACCGTGAGTTACTTGCTGATCTTGTAAATGGTGCAACTGCTGCAACATATTACTGGTCTCGTGCTCCTGGGCTTTTTGTAAATCGCCAAACTGGTGCTGAGCTTGGTGCTTCTTCTGCTGCTCCTGACTTTACAGGAACTGTTTCAGAATGGTATGAAACTCTTATTGAAACCATTAATGACGTTTCTGCACAAATCCACTTGAAGACACTTCGTGGTGGAGCTAACTATGTAGTTTGTTCTCCTGAAGTTGCTAATATTTTAGAATTTACTTCTGGATATCGTGCAAACGTTACGGCTGATGCTGACAAGGGAACCATTGGTGCCGTTAAGGTTGGTTCTCTTTCTCGTAAGTTTGACATCATCGTTGATCCTTACTTCCCAAGAAATGCTATTCTTGTTGGACGTAAAGGCGGTTCTTTCTTAGAATCAGGATACGTTTATGCTCCTTACGTTCCACTACAAACAACACCTACAATCTTCGGTGTTGAGGACTTTGTGCCACGTAAAGGCGTAATGACTCGATACGGTAAGAAGATGGTTCGTCCTGATATGTACGGTCTTGTAATTGTTCGTGGTCTTACAGGTGAAGAAGGTTCTTCCTAATCTTTGATTAGTTGAATTTATTCATCATGAGAGCCCCTTGGATTTTCCTTGGGGCTTTTCTATTTTTGAAAACTATTTATTACGACTTGAATTCTGGTCTCCTTTGAGCGAGGCCCCTGCTCACTGTCTCTACCGGAATGGGGCTGGTAGAAACTGACCAGAAAACAGGTCCATAATTTTAATAAGGAGAATATATTATGGGAAATAGAAGAATTGGTCGTAAAAGACTTAAGGCTCTCTCGTCAAGAGGTGTCACTGATACAATTACAGCAGGAGCAAGCTCTGCAACTGTAACACGTCAAACAACTATGAGAATTGGTAACAAAATCATTACTGAAATTAGTGTTGATTTGGCTTCTAACACTAATGCTAGCAACACCAGCGCCGATACAATAATTGGTAAATCTGGTGCTACTGAGAATTGCTTTATTGCAGAAATCTCTCAGTCTATTCATGGACTTATAACTTATGCTGAACTGGCTTGTTTAGAAGTTCCAGGTACTGGAGTAGTTGACATTAATGTAGTACTCGGCTCCGCTAGTGATGACAATCAAGCTGCGGCTGTGTCTGGTACTGTAACTCTTATTGATAGTAATGCTGATCTCACTAAGGGATCTCGTGTTGGTGCAGCAGTAACTGAAGTAGATTATGACTCTGAAACTAAAAAGTATCTCTATCTTACTAGTGGTAAGTCTGGAACTACTGGTACATACACGACTGGTAAGTTGCTCATCACTCTAGAAGGTATTGCAACAGATGCAGTACCAGATGCATAATAAGGAGAATTATCATGAGTTTTAGTAATTATATTATATCACAAGCAGGTAAAAAAGCAGAAGAAGCTAAACGCAAAGCAGAGGCGGAAGCCGAAGCAAAGCGTAAAGCCGCTGAAGCTAAGAAAAAAGCTGCTGCAAAGAAAAAAGCCGAAGCTGCAAAGAAAAAAGCGGCTTCTTCAAAGGAGTAGACTAGTTACCTTGTATAGTTAACGCACATGTGTTAGTCCTCCGCTCTTGCCCCTTGCTCTCCAATTGCTTGGGGCTTTTCTTTTGTCTAAAACTATTTAAAGGGAACGGAGGCTCTATGTATGTCATTACCCACTTTAACACCAACATCAACAACATCTGCAATTATATTACCAAGTGATGTTTCTTCACTTTTAAGTGATTCAATTGCTCCTGCTGATTCTCAAATTATTGCCGCATGTCCTGTAGGAGTATACAGTGGTTCTGCTGGCTTTGTCACAGGTGCTGTTGCTCAAGTTAAGTTTACTTTTAAAAGACTAGGCGGAGATGTACTTGATATCGAATTAACAAGCGGCTCAGTTTTTTCTGCTTACGAAGATGCATGTCTTGAATATTCTTATATAGTCAACACACATCAAGCAAAGAATGCATTAGGTTCAGCCCTTGGCTCACCAACAGCTTCTTTTGACCATATGGGTGAAACAACAGCAGGTGCTGATGGTGCCTCACTTAAGTATCCAAAATTCACATTTGACTATGCATTTAAAATGGGTGACAAGTTCGCAACCGAAGCTGGTGTTGGTGGAACAGAACCAATATACTCTGCCTCAGTAACAACTGTTGCAGGTCAACAAGACTATGATTTACAACAAATTGTTAGTAGTTCAGCTCTAGAAAGTGGTGTACCCTACCAAGACCTTGTAGGTGACAAAAGAATTAAAATCAGAAAAATGTACTATATCTCTCCTCAACAAATGTGGAGGTTTTATGGCTACTATGGTGGACTTAATGTTGTTGGAAACTTTCATAATTATGGACAGTATGCAGATGACTCTTCATTCCAGGTAATTCCTGCTTATCACAACAAACTCCAAGCCATGGCTTATGAAGATCACCTTTATACTAGAACATCTCACTATTCATATGAAATAATTGACAATAAACTAAGGTTGTATCCAAAACCAACAAATGTGTCTCCACAAAAATTTTGGTTTAGATTCACAATTGAAACAAACTCGCCATTTGAAGACAACGTTGAATCAGGTCAAAATGGTGTAAACAATATGAATACTTTGCCCTTCCAAAACATACCTTTTGAGAGTATTAACTCAATCGGTAAGCAGTGGATAAGGCGTTTTGCCTTGGCGCTCTCAAAAGAGACTCTCGGCCAAATAAGAGGTAAGTTTGGTGGGGTTGTACCAATTCCTGGAGAGACTGTTAATCTAAACGCGTCTGATCTTCTAGGTCAAGCAAAAGAAGAACAAGCTGCTCTTCGTGAGGAACTAGCAAAAATTCTTGATGAAACCACTTATAACAAATTGATTGAGACAGATAAAGCCATGGTTGATAACCAAAATGCTATTATCCAGAACGCACCTCTTGGAATTTTTGTAGGATAAATAAATGTCAGATGATAAATGGGAAAAACCAGCAGCACCTCCACCTCCATTGTTTCTTGGAGAGAAAGAACGTAACCTTGTAAAGCAAGTCAACGATGAAGTTATTGAAAGAGTTGTTGGACAACAAGTTATGTACTTTCCAATTGATATTGAACACACAAATTACCATCCAGTATATGGTGAAGCAGTTGAAAAAACTTTTCTTCCTCCTGTTCGAGTATACGCTCTAGTAGAATATGGTGGTGTTGAAACAATGTTCATGGATAATATTTCAATAGACAAAAAAACAACCGCTATTGTTAAGTTTCATAAAAGAAGGTTAACTGAAGACCAAAATCTCTTTGTAAGAGAAGGCGATTTTATAAAGTATGGAAACATTTTCTATGAAATTGTAAAAACAAATGAACCAAAGCAACTATTTGGCCAAATTGATCACAAATTTGAAATTATTGCTGATTGTATACGAGCCCGTGACGGCTTGTTTAACGCGGAGTAGACTATGAGTGAGACTATTGAACTATCAACCCTAGAAACCATTGATATGGGCTTGTATGAGCACATAAATAAGGTATTTGACATACATACTAAAACTAATCGTGGATTAATTAAGGTGCCTGTGCTCTGGTTATCTGCTGAAAGGACATTTCAAATAAAAAATGATAGGTCTTTTCGAGATGCTGTTGGTAAGCTACAACTTCCTTTAATATCAATTGAAAGAACTGAGGTTTCTAAGGATAAAACTTTTAAAGGAGCTGTTCAAGCTGATTTACCTGTTGACAAGACCTCACCTAGGGCTTACAAGTCCAGACCTTACAGAACAATCACAAGAGTTGTTCAATCAAAAACTGTTGATAGAGCTGTTGCTAAAGGTTTTAAAGACTCGAAAGGTCAAACAGCTTACCCAAGAGACAAGTTTAAGACTTTAGCTAGTAAAAAGATAGTGACTGAGTCTGTAAACGTGCCCTTACCTACCTATGTAACTATAAATTATTCTATAAATATAAGATCTGAGTATCAACAACAGATGAATGATATGATAACGCCGTTTATTTCAAGAACAGGACAACTAAATCACTTTCTTTTTGAGTATAATGACCATAGATACGAAGCTTTTATCGACCAATCGTTTGCACAAACTAACAATTCATCAAACTTAGGTGAAGAAGAGCGTTCTTTCATGACAAAGATAACAATAAAAGTTTTAGGTTACATCATGGGAGATGGAATAAATGATCCAAAACCAGAAGTAACTACAGAAGAGAACTTTGTTGAAGTAAAATTATCCAGAGAAAGAACAATATTGGACGACAGAGTGCCGTGGAAGAAGAAAAACAATAAATATAGACCCATATAGTTTTTAAGCTTATTACATACTATTTATTACGAATAAGTGTTTAAAAAAGGAGTACTTTAATGCCTAGAAAATTTGATTTTATATCCCCAGGTATCGAGATAACTGAAGTAGATCAGTCAATATTGCCTGCTGAGGTAGATGATGACGGACCAATTATTATTGGACGTACAGCAAGAGGACCAGCCATGAAGCCGGTCAAAGTTAGATCTTTAGAAGATTACGTTTCAGTCTTTGGTCTTCCAATTCCTGGTGGTAACTCAAAAACTGGAGACGTTTGGAGAGACGGTGCAGGAACAACTGCTCCATCGTACGCATCTTATGCTGCTCAAACTTGGTTAGCGTCTCAAACATCACCGGTGACAATGGTTAGATTATTAGGAGAAGACTCAACTAGTGCAACACTAGACTCGCACAAAGCTGGTTGGATGTTGAAAAATACATACGTAAATTCATTAGATACCAACAACTCAACAGCATATGGTTTGTTTGTAACAGACTATGCAAATGTTGGTGAATTGACATACCAAACAATAACGTTAACCAATGTCGGAGATGACACTAAGCAAGTCACAATCGAAGATTCATTCTCAACTTCGGTAGAATTTAGATTTAACGCCGGAACAGGAGTTACAGAAACCAACAGTCTCAGAGAAATAGTAATCGGTGGTTCAGCTGCTGCAACAGCTGCTGTTTTGGCTACAAAAATAGAAGAGGCAATAACTTTAGGATTATTAAAAGGAATAGTTGTTTCCTATGATGCAGGCGAGACTATTATAAATGTTGCTACAACACATAAGTCTACTGCTGCTACCGTATCAGAAAACTCAAACCATGTAAATCTAGGTGCGACTGGGGCTAACAATCTTGCTGTTGCCACCCAAGCAGCTTCTGAGGGTGCTCTTGCGGCAATCTTTTATTGCAACGAAGGTTCTCTTGGTCTAGTAGGAACTGGTCCTGGAGCTACGGGCTTTACAAACAAATCTTGCGCTTTAGTAAAAAGCGCAATAAACAAAGGCTTTACTTTAAGAATTACAAATGCAAGTTCAGCTAAAGTTGATGAAATTCCATTTAACTTTGATAGAAATAGCGAAAAATACATTAGAAGAGTTTTTAACACAAACCCAACTCTTACGAACTCAACAACAAACTCAACAACAAAAACTTATTGGTTAGGTGAAACGTTTTACAATCACCTTAACACTTATGTAACAGGTAATGTTGCAGCTCAACAATACGGTGTCTTGGTTCCTTTGCATGAAAACGGACAAACGTCCGATGCTTCAAACAAAAAATACAATTGGGGATATCGTAAAGAAGGAGCTGCCGCCGCTCAGTCTGGCTGGGTTATTGCAGATGATGCAGGAGCAGCTTCAGATTACCAACCAATATCTGGACATACAAAAATGTTTAAGTTCCATTGTTTACATGAAGGTGAAACAGTACAAAAAGAAATTTTAATTGCTGTAGAAGACTTAAAGCTTCCTGTAAACCCTAGTGTTTATGCTTATTCTACATTCACAATAAGAGTAACAGATATAAATGGAAACACTTTAGAGAAATTCACCAATTTAAATATGGATGCTGATTCTAATAATTATATTGCCAAAAGAATTGGAGATATGAACCAAGTATGGAACGAATCAGATAGAAGATATAGAAAAGAATATAGCTTAGGATTTTTAAATCAATCTGACTACATTCGCGTAGAGATGGCACCTGAAATGCCTGATAGAGAAAGTGCTTTACCATTTGGTTTCTTAGGACCTGGTCGTCCTAAAGGATGGGGAGCAGTTGCAGATGACAAAACTCCAAAATCTTTAGGTTTAGATGCAGATTTTACAGGAGCTTTTGTTAAAGACGGAGACCCTAATGATGCATCTTCGACAGAATTTTTAGAACTTGATGGTGTTGAAGCTGTTAAGTTTGTTTGGCCCGCAATTCCTTTGAGAATCAACGGAACAGATGGTTATACTTCAAATCCTTATAAAGCTTATTTTGGAATTAGACCAAAATTCTCAACAAATTCAAAAGCATATGACCCAGACTATTGTGATTACCTAAGAAGACCTCCTCAACATTATCAAGATAAATTGTTTAATCCATCAGGAGATTGGGAACATTCATTCATTTTTAGTCTTGATGATATTGTTATTGATGAAGATGCCAACACAGTAACTTATACTTCTGGTTCTAGACAGCTAGAAAGTTCTTTTACAGCACAAGCTGGTAAATCACCTACTGACTTATTAAAGAAAGGTGTTTCTAGATTTATGATGCCTCTTTTTGGTGGTAATGATGGTTTTGATATTCAAGAGCGAGAACCATTTAGATTTGCACTTGTTGAATCAGCTAAAACCGCAACCGACTCAACAAACCCAATCACTTACACTTTAAATAAAGCCATCGATTCAGTCGCAGATTCTGAGCAAGTTCCAGCTAATTTGTTAGTAATGCCGGGTATCAAGTCAACAACGTTTACAGATAAACTAATTGCAACAGCAGAGTCTAGACAAGACTGCTTAGCTATCATTGACCTTGAAGACGACTATCTTCCTAAATGTGAAGCTGCTGCTGGTGCTTTAGACTCAGCTAGACGAGGTTCTGTTGATTCAGCTAAAACAAGTATTAAAGCAAGAAACTTTGATTCAAGTTATGCATGCGCTTTTTATCCTTGGATTCAAGTAAGGGATACTTTAAATGCTGGTAAAGTATTGTGGGTTCCTTCATCAATTGCGGCTCTTGGAGCTATGGCAAGAACAGAAGCGACATCTGATTTGTGGTTTGCACCTGCTGGATTTAATCGAGGTGGATTAGGATCACTTGGTGGACGCTCTGGACCTGTTGCTCTTCAAGCAACTCAAAGGCTTGACGTTTCAGAAAGAGATGATTTATATGCACTTAATGTTAACCCAATCGCTTCTTTCCCTAACGAAGGACTAGTAATTTTTGGACAAAAAACCTTGCAATCAGCAGACTCCGCTTTGGACAGAATTAACGTTCGTCGTCTTATGATTTTCCTTAAGAGAAAAATTGGTGATGTTGCAAAAGCAACTTTGTTCGAGAACAACGTTGAAGCAACATGGGCAGACTTCAGAGGTAGAGCAGAACCAATTCTTTCACAAGTTAAGAACAGATTTGGTTTAACAGAATATCGTCTTATTTTAGACGAAACAACAACAACACCAGATCTACAAGATCGCAATATATTATATGCAAAAATATTCTTGAAGCCCGCAAGAGCAATAGAATTTATAGCAATCGATTTTGTTATCACTAAGAGTGGTGCAGATTTTGTATAGACATCTAATTAATTTAAACAGGAGTAACAGATAATGTCATTTTGGACCGAAGTGGGTGGAAAAGACCCAAAAAGAAATTTCAGATTTAGAGTAACCATTGGGGGCTTTACAGGAAAAACTGTTTGGTGGGCTAAAAAAGTTCAAAAGCCAAATTATTCAATTGCTGAAGTAAAGCACGTATATCTAGGACATACATATTATTATCCTGGAAAACTGGAATGGCAAGAAGTTACAATGACTCTTGTCGACCCAGCAGAAGAAGAAGGAGTCGATGCTCTTAGAGACTTAAATAAAATTGTCGAAGGCTCAGGGTATGAATTGCCAACTCCTGCTGGTAGTACAAAAACAATGTCAAAAGACAAAGCTTCTGGTGTAGGTGGTCTAGGTTCTGTCACAATTGAACAATTAGATGCTGATGGCAAACCTATTGAAACTTGGACTTTGAATAACCCTTTTCTTAAAAAAGTTTCCTTTTCTGATCTGGACTATGAAAATGATGACCTTACAACAATTGATATTGCTTTAAGATACGACTGGGCTGAATGTGTAATAGCAGGAAGTGAAGACGCATTCTTTAACTCAGCAGCTTCTCAAAAATAATAGGATAATATATGTCTTGGTGGACTGAAAGTACTACAACACCTAAGAGGAAATCTTTATTTTACGTGAAGATCTCCTCTAAGTTCTTTTTGCCCTTTGTTAAGACATGCTCAAAGCCTTCGGCTAATGTTGAGACAAAAGAGTTTAAGCTTATAAACCATTATATCAAGTATCCGGGCCTTGTTAAGTGGAATCCAATAACCATAACCATGGTTGATATGAATGGTTCATCACAAACTGGTGGTGGTACTGATACAGCAATGATTCTTTGGAGAATGTTAAAACATTCGGGTTACAATTTTCCCGATATGGCAAAGGGCCTTCTGGATTATAAAGGAACTCTTCCTCTTAGTGAACTAACAACAACAGAAAAAGAAACAATGTTGGCTGCTGGCTTTGGAGCTGGTCTAACAGACAAGTGGACAGAAGGAACTGGTGGCATGACCATATATCAAGTTAACCCTGAAGGAAGAGCTGTTGAGCAGTGGACTTTAAAAAACCCAATTATAAAATCAATAAAATGGGGAGACCTAGCTTATGATTCAGACGAACCCGTTGAGTATACTTTAGAAGTAGACTATGACTGGGCAGAAATAAAACACAAACCAACAGAAAACCCATCAATAGGAAAAGACTATCAAACTTTTATGGCTGGTCTTAAGTCTCAAGAACAAGCAATTGCCGAGGACAATGCTAGAATAGAAAGAGAGGCTGCGGCCTTACAAGAAGAACTAGCCTTACAAGAAGAACTAGCCCAACAAGCAGAAAATGCTTTTGTCTTTGGATCTCAAGAGGAAGAGGAATCTGATATTCCGGAATCTTTAAGACCATAATAATTTAACACGAGGTAAAAATGATAAGAAAAAATGAAGACCGAACAGGTCCCAGATCAACAGCGGCAGACGAAATCCCCGCTGATTTAAAACAAATGCTTAACCCAATGGATTTCGTTGCACCAACAGATTTTGTTGAACTCCCGTCAAAAGGACAGTTTTATCCCGAAGGACATCCCCTTTGCGGAAAAGACACAATTGAAATCAAATATATGACAGCAAAAGAAGAAGACATTCTTTCTTCAAGAGCTTTAATAAAGAAAGGAGTTGCCATTGAACGTCTTTTAGAATCAATTATAAAAAACAAATCAATCAATCCTTCCGACTTATTAATCGGAGACAGAAATGCTATTTTAATCAAAGCAAGATCTTCTGCTTATGGTCATATGTATAAAGCAAATGTTAATTGCCCTAATTGCGGAGCACAAAACAAAAAAGCTTTTAATCTTTTGGAACCAAAAGTATCTCACGGAGACAACCCAGAAGACCACGGAGTTGAAAAACTCGAGAACGGAAGATACAAATACGAACTACCATTTTGTAATCTGTCTATTGAGTTCCGCATGCTTAACGGAAAAGACGAAGCAAAGCTAATAAAGATTGTTCAACAAGACAGCAAAAAAGAATCTCATGCTATGTCGCAACAAATAGCTTCCGTTATCCAATCAGTTAATGGATACGAAGAAAGAAACGTTATTGACTACTTTGTTCTCAATATGCTAGCCGGTGATGCTAGAGCATTTAGAAAAATCCTAAAAGCTTTAACACCAGACCTAAGAATATCAAGCCACTTTACTTGCACCTCCTGTAATCATGAACAGGAATTGGAGGTTCCGTTCGGCGCGGACTTTTTTTGGCCTGACCGAGGAATATAGTGAGCACATATATGAGCAGTTCTTTATGCTTAAACACTATGGTGGTTGGTCCTTGTTTGAGCTATACAACCTGCCCGTTGGTTTAAGAAAATGGTGGCTTGAAAGAACCATTAAAGAATACGAGAAAGAAAAAGAACAAATGGAAAAAGCAAGAAGATAAAGGTGCCCGAAAGGGCATTTTTTTTTGAAAACTAATTACCATAAAAGAGGGTTTACTTGTGAGTTGGAATTTAGAACCAAGAATATTACGCATGCCAGCGGATGGAGATGATGTCGGAGGAGGCGGATATGATTTAGATGCCGTTTTAGCTGCCCAAGGTCGATTGATTGAACAGCGGATGCAGCTGAATCAGTTAGAAAAAGAACGTGCCGAGTTCTTAGGTAATCAATTAGAAGCAACAAGAAAACAAATAACTATGACTGAGGATAGAATTAATCAGTCAAAATTTCTTGTTGACCAAATGAAAGACGAAAAATTAGATATATTGGATAAAATAGCCCTAGCAGAAAAACTTGGACAACAAACAATAACAACAACAGAAGCTCTAGGAAAACTTGGTAAGGATACTGCTGAACAATACGAAACGATGATGACAGGCTTCCAAGCACAACTTAGTAAAATAAATAAAGACATAAAGGCAAACAAAGATAATGAAGAAGCTTTAAAAAAGCTAGAAAAAGAAAGATTAGAAATCTTAGAACAAATGCAAACCGGTCAAGAACAGTTTGTTGGTAAGTTGCAAGATGCTGAAAAATCTGGAACAAAAATAGCCGGAACTCTTGGAGGAGTTGCATCAAAACTTGGAATGAGTGCTAAGTTCTCT